>Ga0137465_1000065_pt1 | contig 91727 bp, 61 predicted proteins | sample EasRivERMGT828_2_FD_104906 | JGI IMG/M metagenome (GOLD analysis project Ga0137465, IMG submission 104906) | Soil microbial communities from meander-bound floodplain in the East River, Colorado, USA - East River MetaG ERMGT828_2 | ecosystem: Environmental > Terrestrial > Soil > Floodplain ... | reverse complement strand
GTCTGCCTGCGCTCGCCGTGAATTGGGGGCCGTGGGCTGGTTCGGGAATGGCCGCCCGAACCCCGGCCGCGCACCAGGCACGACGCAAGGCTCAGGGCATCGAACTCCTGGAGCCGGACGATGCATTGAAGGAACTCGAAGACCTGATGGCCAAGGGGATCACGCAGGCGGCCGTCCTGAATGTGGACTGGAAAACCTTCCTGCGGCATTACCGCGAAGAAGACACACCAGCGCTGCTCGCCGAAATCGCCGGACAATACCGATCGACGACCAGCGCAGGGCATGATGTCCAAACCAATCTGCGAATGGTTCTCGACGAAACACCTCCCGCCAGGCGCCGCGCCTTCTTACTTTCACAGTTGCGGGACATCGTCGTGCAAGTCCTTGGACTGAGGCCATCGCAGTCACTCGATGAGCATCAAGGCCTGTCCGATCTGGGCATGGATTCGCTCATGGCTGTTGAGTTACGGAACCGGCTCCAGCAAAACCTCGACATTTCTTTGCCCTCGACGTTGAGCTACGACTATCCAACACTCGACGCACTCACCGGTTATTTGATGAAGGACATTTTGCGCTACGACGCAGAACCCGCATTTCCTGCGTCCCATGAGCTTGAAGTCCGCGTGAAAGCCGGCGAAAGCGAGGACAGCGGCGCTCTCGTCGGTGACGATCTGGCCGCGGCTCTCGAGCGGGAACTCGCCGGCGTGGATGAATTGCTGGGAGAACACTCATGAGCACACATGAGACCCAGCTCCGGCGCGCCCTCGAGGCGATTCAAAAACTGCGGGCCCGCCTGGACGCCGTGGAGAACGCGTCGCGCGAACCGGTCGCCGTCATCGGAATCGGATGCCGATTCCCCGGCGGCGCCAACGGACCGGATGATTTCTGGCGATTGCTGGAGACGGGAGTGGATGTGTCAACGGATATTCCTGCAGATCGCTGGAACGTCGAATCGTTCTTCGACCCGAATCCGGACACGCCAGGCAAGATGTACACGCGCAGCGGCGCGTTTCTGTCCAATGCCGATTCCTTCGATGCGCCGTTTTTCGGTATCGCGCCGCGCGAGGCTTCGGCAATGGATCCGCAGCAGCGGTTGCTGCTGGAAGTTGCATGGGAGGCGCTCGAGCATGCGGGACAGGCGCCTTCGCGACTCGCCGGCGCCGACGCAGGCGTGTTCATCGGCATCAGCACGAATGATTATTCGCAGCTTCTTGCGGCCGAGGTCGATCCGCATCAGATCGATGCGTATGCCGGAACCGGCACCGCCTTCAACGTTGCCGCCGGCCGCATCGCATATTTCCTCGGGCTGCATGGTCCATGCATGGCGGTCGACACGGCGTGTTCATCGTCGCTCGTTGCGATACACCTCGCCTGCCAGAATCTGCGCGCGCGGAAATGCCGGATGGCCCTTGCCGGCGGTGTGAACCTGATCTTGTCGCCGATCAGCACGGTCTACTTTTGCCAGATGCACGCGCTGGCGCGTGACGGCCGATGCAAGGCTTTCGATTCCTCAGCCGATGGATACGGCCGCGGTGAAGGGTGCGGCGTCATTGTGCTGAAGCGGCTTTCCGATGCCGTGGCCGACGGGGACCGCATTCTGGCCATGATTCGCGGTTCCGCCGTCAATCATGACGGCCGAAGCAGCGGCCTGACCGTACCGAACGGGCCGGCGCAACAGTCGGTGATCCGCGAAGCCCTTGCAGACGCAGGCATTGAGGCCCGCGATATCAGCCTCATCGAAGCCCACGGGACCGGCACACCGCTCGGCGATCCCATCGAAATGCGCGCTCTCGCGGCGGCGCTCGGCGGAGGAAGGGCCGGGACCGACGCCATCACCGTCGGCTCAGTGAAAACCAACCTGGGTCATCTTGAGGCGGCAGCAGGAGTGGCCGGACTGATCAAGCTCGTGCTTTCGTTGCAGCATCGGCAGATTCCGCCACATCTGCATTTCCGCGAGCCAAACCCTCATATTCCGTGGAGCGAATTACCCGTTAAGATCCCGACCGCGCTGGAGGCATGGAATCCGGCCGGCGGCCGGCGTATTGCCGGTGTCAGTTCGTTCGGATTCAGCGGCACGAATGCTCACGTCATCGTGGAGGAGGCGCCGGCTGTGGCGGCTCCAGTCGGTTCTGCGGACGGACGGCCACACGTCCTCTGCGTTTCCGCTCGAAGCGATGCCGCATTACGGACGCTTGCCGCCGCCTACGTTCAACACCCGATTGCTGAAGATTCCTTCGCGGATCTTTGCGCAACGGCGAACACCGGCCGATCCGATTTTCTGCATCGACTGGCGATCGTAACGGACACCAGCCGCCGAGCGCAGGAAACGCTCGCGTCCTTCGTTAATGGCGAAGTTTCCGATGGCGCCTGCCACGGCTCCCGCAAAGGTCCGCGCGAAATCGCATTTCTGTTCACCGGACAGGGATCCCAGTACACCGGAATGGCACGGGTTCTGTACCAGACCCAACCTGTGTTCCGGCGGACGCTGGATGAGTGCGACGCGCTTCTCCGTTTGCACATGGAGCGGCCGCTTCTTTCCGTACTCTTTCCGGCGCCCGGTTCGTCATCGCCGATCGATCAGACCGAATACACGCAGCCTTCTTTATTCGCGTTGGAATACAGCCTGGCCGCGATGTGGCGCTCATGGGGAGTGGAGCCGTCCATGGTGCTCGGTCACAGCGTCGGCGAGTATGTAGCGGCCTGTGTTGCCGGAATGTTTCCTCTTGAAGCGGGTCTCGCGCTGATCGCCGAGCGTGCGCGATTGATGCAGTCGCTTCCCGCGGGTGGAGCGATGGCGGCGGTGGCGGCAGGCGAACGTCGGGCGGCAGAAGCGATAGCGCCGTGGCGCGATCGGCTTGCGATTGCAGCCGTGAACGGTCCGGAGGCTACGGTCATTTCCGGCGAAGCAGGCGCGCTGGATCAGGCACTGGAGACCTTATCACTCGCGGGCATTTCAGCGCAGAAGTTGACCGTCTCGCACGCCTTCCATTCCGCTCTGATGGACCCAATGCTGGATTCTCTGGTGGCCGCGGCACAAAAGGCTCCGCACCGCATGCCGGCACTGCCGTTGATATCCAACGTCACAGGCGAACTGTTGCGATTTAATTCCGGTGACATGCCGGAATACTGGCGGCGTCATGCGCGGATGCCGGTTCGGTTTCTGGATTCCGTCCGAACTGCGCGAAGCATGGGAACTGAATTGTTCCTGGAGATCGGGCCGGCGCCCGTGCTGTCCACGCTGGGCCGGAAATGCATTGCACAGAACGACGCAGCCGTCTGGCTGCCGACCCTGCGACGCGGCGACGACGATTGGAAGACGGTTCTCAGCAGCCTCGCGCGCGTGTATGCCGAGGGCGTGGACGTCGATTGGGCTGAATTCGAGCGCGGAAATGCGAGACGCAAGGTCTCGCTGCCGACGTATCCCTTCGAGCGAAAGCGCTACTGGTTCGATCGCTCAAGCCGTCTCCGCTCGCGAGAAGAAACGCACGACGACGGTTTGTATGAAATAGCCTGGGAACCCCGGGCGCTGGAAATAGCGCCGGAAAAAGCGCCGGGCACATGGTTGGTGTTGGGCGCCGGCAAGGCGGGGGATGCTGTTTCGCAGGCATTACAACCTCGAGTCGATCGCGTGATCGGCAAATCGTCCGGCGAAGATCTGGATCTCTCGTGCGCGGGAATCGTTTTCGTTTGTGATCGCGAAGGCGGGGTAGAAGCCTCCACGAACCAGTGTGACGCTGTTCTCCGGATCGCGCAGGCGCTCGCGAAATCCGCTGAAGCCGGCAAACCACGCCTCTGGGTCGTAACGCGCAAAGCGCAGCCGGCGGGGCCTGAGCCACGGGGCATTTCTGTCAAGGACTCCCCTCTCTGGGGACTGGCGCGCGGCATTTCTCTCGAGCATCCGGAAATCTGGGGCGGCATCGTCGACGTCGATGACGGGGAACTCGACAATCCGGCCCGGCTCATCGACGAAATCCTCTCGTCAAGCGACGACGATCAGGTTGCGCTGCGCTCCGGAGCCCGCTACGTTGCACGTCTGAATCGGATCGCCCACGGCGCACAATCCTCCGGGATTCGATTCCGTGATGACGCAACGTATCTCATCACCGGGGGCGCCGGAGGCCTCGGCATGCGGCTGGCTCGATGGATGGTGAAATCCGGTGCGAAGCATCTTGTGCTGACCGGCCGGACTCCACGCGTCTTAAGCGAACTCGGAAACCTCGACGCGACAGTCCAGTATGTTCAGGCGGACGTCACCGATCGCGCAGCGATGGAATTGCTTTTTGATGCACTTCGCTCCGGGCCGCTTCCTCTGCGCGGCATTGTTCACGCCGCGGGCGTTTCGCTGAGCCGTTCGCTGGTTGATCTCGACAGCGCGACGGTGCGCTCGGTCCTGAGCCCGAAGGTTGACGGCGCCTGGATCCTTCACGAACTCTCTGCCGGAGCGAATCTCGACTTCTTCCTGCTCTTTTCGTCGATCGCGTCCGTTTGGGGATCGAAGGGACTCGCGCATTACGCGGCCGGAAACGCGTTTCTGGATGCGCTGGCCTGGCATCGCAATGAACTCGGACTTCCCGCTCTCAGCATCAATTGGGGACCATGGACCGGCGAAGGTATGGCTTCGGGTGATGCGGGCGCCTGGCTCGGCCGTATCGGTGTGAACGCGCTTGCGGAGGAAAACGCCCTGCAGCATCTTTCGAATGCGCTCCAGTCGGCGCGGCCACAGGTCACGGTCGCCGATGTCGATTGGAGCCGATTCGTACCGGTCTACGAAGTCCGCCGCAGCCGGCCTTTCCTGGAAAAAATGGGGAGAGGGCCAGGAGAGTTCCCGCACGATGCCCCGGCCCTTCCGAAACTGCTGAAAGACGCTCATGGTGGGCAGCGGCTGGCAATGCTTATCGAGCACCTTCGGTCGCAGGTGGGCCGAACGCTGGGCTTCGACGCTTCGGCCGCCATTGCAGTGGATCAGGGTTTCTTCGAGATGGGAATGGACTCGTTGACGGCTGTGGAGTTGCGTAACCGGCTCGAAGCCGATCTCGGAAAGCCGCTCCGCGCCACGCTCGCAATGGATTTTCCAAATATCAAAGCGTTGGCCGGACATCTTCTAAAGGATGTCCTCGAGCTTGAATCCAACTCCGATGTGGCGGCCGTCAGCGCCGGAGGCACGTTCGAAGGCGATCCGGCAGCCATTATCGGAATCGGCTGCCGTTTTCCTGGAAGCGCGAACGATCCGGACTCGTTCTGGCGGCTGTTGCGCGATGGCGTGGATGCGATGAGTGAGGTTCCTGCGGCGCGCTGGAACCTCGATCGGGTTTACGACCCCGATCCCGATGCCGTTGGAAAAATGTACACGCGGTATGGCGCGTTCATCGATGAAGTCGATGGCTTTGACGCCTCGTTCTTCGGCATCTCGCCTCGAGAAGCCATGAGTATGGATCCACAGCAGAGGTTGCTGCTGGAAGTTGCCTGGGAAGCGCTCGAAAACGCCGGACAGTCGCCCGAGTCGCTGGTGGGTTCATCGACCGGAGTTTTCATCGGTATCAGCGGCAACGATTATGCTCATCTCGTGGCCGGCGGCGACCCGCTGAAAGTGGACGCTTACTTCGGCAGCGGAAACTCGCTGAGCGCCGCGGCGGGCCGCATTTCTTTCGCGCTGGGACTGCAGGGTCCGAGCATGGCTCTGGATACCGCATGCTCCTCGTCGCTGGCGGCGCTTCACCTGGCTTGCCGGAGCTTGCAGGCAGGCGAGTCCCGTTTGGCGATCGTGGGCGGCGTCAACCTGATGCTCACTCCTTCGACGTACGTGAATCTTTCCCGCGCCCGGATGCTGGCGCCGGATGGCCGGTGCAAGACGTTCGACGCTGCCGCCAACGGTTATGCGCGCGGTGAAGGATGCGGTGTCGTCGTGCTCAAGCGCCTTTCGGAAGCGCTGCATGACGGCGATCGCGTTCTTGCGGTGGTACGCGGCAGCGCTGTCAATCAGGACGGACACAGCGGCGGTTTTACCGTTCCGAACGGTCCATCGCAGGAAGCTGTCATTCGCGCCGCCCTTGCAGTTGCTGGAACGGAACCACGGCGCGTGTCGTACGTCGAAGCGCATGGGACAGGGACGCCGCTCGGAGATCCCATCGAAGTTCAGGCGCTGGCGGCTGTGCTCGGAAAGGATCGAGAGCCCGCCAACCCGCTGGTCATCGGATCCGTGAAAACGAACATCGGTCATCTGGAAGCGGCCTCGGGTATGGCCGGCCTGATCAAAGTCGTGCTCGCTCTCGTCCATGAAGAGATTCCACGGCATCTGCACTTCACGGAACCCAATCCATACGTTCCATGGGACACGATTCCGGTGCGCGTTGCCGATCAACCGCTGGCCTGGCGCGCCGTGTTCGGTGAGCCGCGGCTTGCGGGCGTCAGCTCATTCGGTTTCGTAGGTACGAATGCGCACGTCGTGCTCGAGGAGGCTCCGCAGGAGGCTCCGCAGAAGGCTCCGCAGAAGGCTCCGCAGCAGATACGATCGACCGATGTTTCATCCCATCGGCCGCTGCACATCCTGCCTCTGTCCGCGAGGAGTGATGCTGCGCTGCAGAACATCGTGGCGCTGTACCGGAAGCATCTCGATCGCAATCCGCAGATGTCTCTGCCGGACCTCTGCCATACGGCTGCTGCAGGCCGGTCCCACTTCGAGCACCGTGTCGCCGTCGTTATCGGAAGCACGGAAGACGAAAAGTTACGCCGGCTTCTATCGCATTTCGCGCGAGGCGAAGCGGCTCAGGGCCTCTATCGCAGCGAAACGGAGCGCGGTACTCCGCCTCGAGTTGCTTTCCTGTTTGGCGATGAGGTTGGACAGGACGCATCAGTGAACCTGTTTGCGTTACAGTGCCGCCTGGCCGAACAGTGGCGATCGTGGGGAATCGAGCCGGCAGTTGTGATCGGTAACGGCGCCGGAAAGTACGCGGCCGCATGCGTTGCTGGAATGTTTGGTCCCGACGACGCCCAGGCGCTGCTTCGTGAGCGAGCGAACTTCCATGTCGACCTGGATCGCAAGCCACGAATACCGCTGATCATCGACCTTGATGCGGAAACACCCGCTTACGACGTTTGTGTGAAAATCGGCGCGACCGATTGGGCGACTCTGCTCGATACGCTTGCGCGTCTCTACGTTGCAGGCGCTGCAGTGAACTGGGCCGCCTTCGATCGTGAGTATCCGCGCAGGAAGATCGAGTTGCCGACTTATCCGTTCGAGCACAAACGCTACTGGCCTGAACTTCCATCGCCCCCTGTCGCGGCGGACGAGGGCGTCCAGCGATATCGGCTGCTTGGCCGGAAGATCGCGCTGCCTTTCTCACGCGAGGTCCGCTTTGAGAACCGGCTGACCCGCCATTCGCCCGCATATCTGGAAGATCACCGCCTCTTCGGAACGGTCGTCGTGCCTGGAGCTTCACACGTGGCAATGGCGATTGCGGCTGCTGCGGAAGCATTCGGCTCAGGATCGTGCACTATCGAAGATCTCGTTTTTCCGCAGGCACTCGTGCTGGGAGACGATGAGAACCGCAAGGTGCAATTCATCATTGCGCAGGACACCGACAGCCATCCGTTTCAATTGGTCAGCCAGACCGGCTCAAACGACGAATCCTGGAACGTTCATGCGTCCGGACGCATTCGCACCGGCGGCGCCCTTGGCGGTCAACAGCAGGTGGAACGAGTCGACGAAATCCAGGCGCGATGCTCGGAGCGATCTGACGGCGCCTCCTTTTATCAAGCGTTCGCGGAAATGGGTTACACGCTTGGGCCGCGTTTCCGCTGGATCGGACCGATCTGGCGGCGGGCGGGCGAAGCCTTATGCCGGCTGGATTCACCCGGCAATGTTGAAACCGGTGCGTTCCATCCGGGATTGATCGACTCCTGCTTCCAGTTGTTGAGTTGCTGTCACGAAGGCGAGCTTGCGGACATGTCGTCGGGTGATTCGATCTACATTCCGTTCACGATTGCCGAGGTCCGGATTCATCGCGCCGATGCAGTTCCCGCATGGTGTCATGCCGTTTTGCGGCACGGGACCCGCCCCGCCGAACAGAAGCGCGTAGGAAATCTTCGCCTGCTCGACCGTGACGGCAACGTCGTGGCGGACGTCATCGGTTTTGAAAGCCGGCGCGTCAGCCGCCAGGCGCTGTCCGCGTCCGCTGCGAAGCTGAGCGCCTACTCGATACGATGGCAGGACCACGCTTTCGAGCCCATACCGCTGCCGCGCGGCCGATGGTTGATCGCGGGCGATTCGGACAGTCTCGCGGCCTCGCTTGCCGCACTTCTTAGGGCCTCCGGGAATGAGTGCGATCGAGCCATGCAGGATCTCGACTGCCAGGGCATCGTGTTTATTGCGGCTGATCCGGCACAACCCCTCGCCTGGCAGACCCTGCTGAGCATTCTCCAGAACCTTGCCGTGCGTAAGAACCCTCCGCCGGTCTGGATCGTCACTCGCGGCGCTCTTGCTGACCCGGCGCACGCACCGCTGTGGGGATTGACCCGAACCGCTGCGATCGAACACGCATCGCTTCGCTGTACAACGATCGACCTCGATCCGAAACTCGACAGTGCGGCCCAGGCGCGCGATCTTTTCCAGGCGCTATCGAGTGAGCGCGAAGAACACGAGATCGCTCTTTGCGACGGCAGGCAACGCGTTCCCCGCCTCTTGCCGCTTCCGGAGAAAGGGGACAAGGGGTCAGACCCCTCGTCCCCGAACTTTACGCTGGAGATCGCGCAGCGCGGTGTGTTGGAGAACTTCGTGTTGCGGCCCTCCCCGCGAGTGGTTGCGGGCCCGGGCCAGGTGGAACTTCGAGTTCGGACAACGGGTTTGAATTTCCGTGACGTTCTTGCCGCGTTGGATCTCTATCCAGGCGTGATCCCGTTTGGCGGCGAATGCGCCGGCACAGTCGTCAATGTCGGAGCCGGCGTCAACGAATTCAGACCAGGCGACGCGGTTGCGGCTTTCGCGCCCGATAGCTTTGGCGCCTACGTTACCGTGCCCGAGGACTTTGCCGCGCTGCTTCCGAAATCGATGAGTTTCGAAGATGCGGCCACGATTCCGGCGGCGTTTCTAACGGCGTATTACGGCCTGCATCGTCTCGCCGGTCTCAAGCGTGGCGATCGCATCCTGATCCACGCGGCTGCCGGGGGCGTCGGAATGGCGGCCGTCAAAATCGCTATGCTGGCGGGTGCCGAGATCTTTGCAACTGCCGGCAATTCCGAAAAGCGAGAACGCCTGCGCTCGCTGGGAGTCCAGCATGTCTTCGACTCTCGCAGTCTCGAGTTCGCGGGCGAGATTCGATCGATCGTCAAGGATCGCGGCATCGACGTGGTGTTGAATTCCCTTTCCGGCGAATTCATTCCGCAGAGCCTCTCGCTTCTGGGCTGCGGCGGACGCTTCCTTGAAATCGGCAAGCGCGGCATATGGCCGCAGGAAGAGATGCATCGCATTCGACCCGATGTCGCGTACTTTCCATATGACCTGGAGAAAGCCGGCCGCGAGAACCCGGCGCTCCTTCGCGCAATGTTCCGGGACATCATGGCCCAAATGGACGATGGCCGGCTCACCCCGCTGCCACGCCGGGTCTTCGGATTGGATGAGGTGGGTGATGCATTCCGATTCATGGCGCAGGCGCGTCATATCGGCAAAGTCGTTGTGAAACAGCCCGAGCCGGAAATGGATGGGCCACTGTTCGCCGCGGATGCGACATACCTCGTTACCGGCGGCACAGGAGGCATCGGCCTGCGGCTTGCACATTGGATGGTCGAGCGCGGGGCGCGGCACATCGTGCTGACGGCTCGCCGCGAACCGGCGGTGGAAACGCAAGCGGCGATTAGCGAACTGCGGAAGCGCGCCGACATTCTCGTTGCGCAGGCCGATGTGTCCAAACTGGACGACATGTCGGTTTTGCTGGACCGCATCGATGCCACGCTTCCAACGCTTCGAGGAGTTTTCCACGCGGCGGGTGTCATCGACGACGCGGTCCTGCTGGAGCAGACTCCGGATCGGTTCCGGAACGTATTCGCAGCCAAAGTCGATGGCGCATCGATTCTGCATAAGCTGACGCGCACACGCCGCCTCGATCATTTCGTCCTCTTTTCGTCGATGGCGTCGGCTTTCGGATCGCCGGGCCAGGCGAATTACTCCGCGGCCAACGCGTACCTGGACGCGCTGGCGCACCAACGCCGCAGCGAAGGTCTCGCCGGGCTCAGCGTGAACTGGGGACCCTGGCGTGAAGGTGGAATGGCTGCCCGGATGTCCGGGTCGCATCAGGCAAGGTGGAAGGCCCAGGGAATCGGAACGCTGGAAGCGGATCAAGCGCTCAGCCTGCTCGAATCGCTGATGCGCGGCGCTCCGGCACAGGTCGTCGCGGTGTCGATGGACTGGGGCGTTTTCATGCGCCATTTTCCAGCAGGACACGAACCGCGGCTGTTCCAGGAACTACGCGTTGCCCGTGCGGCCACGCGTGAAACGGAAGCGAAAGCCGTGAGCGGTGAACTTCGTGATCTCATCGAACGGACGCCGGCCGCGAAGCGTCACGCAGTGCTTTCGGAACACATCAGGGCGAAGGCTTCCGAAGTCCTGGGACTCAAGGCTGATAAAACATTGCCGCCGCGGCGCCCGTTGAGCGAAATGGGACTGGATTCGCTGATGGCCGTGGAGTTGAGAAATGCGATTGCTCTCGCTCTGGGCACACCGCTTCCGGCGACGCTGATTTTCGATTTTCCGACGATTGAAAGTCTGACGGAATACGTCGAGACCGAGGTGCTCCATACGAAGGAAGCGCGCGCGGATCATGTCGATGGCGAAGCGATTGTAGAGGAGCTCTCGGCGGACGATCTGGACGAGATCGTCTCGAGTTTGAGCGACGCGGGGGGTCGCTCGCACAATGAGTGAAACCGTGAAACGCACGGACGGACAATCGCCCAAGGAGCGAATGCTCCGCCATCTGAAGGACCTGGAGACCAGGCTGCAGGCGGCGGAACGTGCGCAAACCGAACCGATTGCGGTGATTGGAATGGGTTGCCGCTTTCCGGGCGGCGCAGACAGCCCGGACGATTTCTGGCGGCTTCTGTGCGACGGCTTCGACGCCGTGACCGAAGTGCCTCGGGACCGCTGGGACATCGACGAATTCTACGACCCCGATCCTGATGCACCCGGCAAAATGTATACCCGGCGTGGCGCGTTCCTCCGCGGCGTCGATCGTTTCGATTCCGGGTTCTTCGGTATCTCTCCGCGCGAAGCCACGACCATGGATCCTCAGCATCGCCTGCTGCTCGAAGTCGCATCCGATGCTCTCGAACGCGCAGGCCAGCCCGCCGACAAGCTCGCGGGCAGCCGGACCGGCGTGTTTGTGGGCATCAGTAGTCACAACTATTCGGAGTTGCAGGTCCAGCACGTGGACCCTGCTCATATCGACGCATACTTTGGAACAGGCAGTTCTGCAAGCGTTGCTGCCGGCCGCCTTTCATACCTGCTGGGCTTACAGGGACCGAGCATGGCTATCGACACGGCATGCTCGTCGTCGCTCGTTTCCGTTCACCTCGCATGCCAAAGCCTTCTTCTCGACGAGTGCTCCCTCGCGATTGCTGCGGGAGTAAACCTGATCCTTTCACCGCTGGCGATGATCATGTTTTGCAAGGCCCGCATGATGGCGCCCGACGGCCATTGCAAAACGTTCGACGCCTCCGCAGACGGATATGTTCGCGGCGAGGGCTGCGGAGCCGTTGTACTCAAACGATTGTCGAAGGCGGTTGAAGACAAGGATCCCATTCTCGCCATCATCCGCGGTTCGGCCGTCAACCAGGACGGGCGAAGCAATGGTCTGACGGCGCCTAATGGTCCGGCTCAGGAGACGGTCATCCGGCAGGCTCTGGCTCGAGCAGGGGTCCGTCCGGCCGAAGTCGGATACGTTGAGACGCACGGCACCGGCACCCCTTTGGGCGACCCGATCGAAGTGCGCGCGTTGGGCTCCGTGATGCGCGAAGGCCGGCTCAACGACCGCCTCATGATCGGCTCCGTGAAAACCAACTTCGGCCACCTCGAGGCCGCGGCTGGAATGGCAGGCCTGATCAAGACGATCCTCGTTCTTCAGAACGGACAGATTCCACCGCATCTCCACCTGAAGCAGGTGAATCCTCATATTTTGCTGGATGAACTGGCGATGCGCATCCCTACGGCATTGACGGCATGGCCTTCGGCAGTTCGGCGAATCGCGGGCGTAAGCGCGTTTTCCTTCAGCGGCACGAATACGCACATTGTCCTTGAGGCGGCCTCTCCTTCAGCGCAAACGGCTCATTCTGAGACTGGCCGCAGCGAGCTTCTGGTGATTTCCGCACGCACTCCCGAAGCCCTGGGGGATCTTGTGGGACGCTACCGCTCGTTTCTTGCCTCGGAAGATGCGCGCCGGTATTCGCTCGAAGAAATCTGTTCCAGCGCGAGCGTTCGGCGCGCGCACCTTGAAGAACGATTGTCCATGACTGCCGATTCCACTGAAGATCTGCGCTGGCGGCTCGGCGAATTTCTGGATGGCGTACCTGCCGATGGTGTTTCGACAGGGTCAACGATCGCGGGCCGGCAGCCGCACCTGGTTTTCAGTTTTTCCGCAGATCGCCCGAACGAAGCGCAGGCCGCGATTGTGGAAATGTGGCGATCCTGGGGCATCGAACCGGATGCGGTAATGGGTGACGGATTCGCGAGCCGAAGCGATGATGTCTTTATCGAGATCAAACCCGAACCGTCCCGCGAATCGATGCTTGAGGCACTCGGTGCGCTCTACTGCAAAGGCTTTACCCCGCGCTTCGAATCGCTTTACGCAAAAGAAAACCGCATGGCGCCGCTGCCGACGTATCCCTGGCAGCGGGCTCGATATTGGATCGATTTGCCCTCATCCGGCAACGGAAGTTCGCGTTCTGCAGATCCGACGTCGTGGTTCTATTCGTTGCAATGGAGAGAGAGACAGTCCACCAGCCGCGACGAATCCTTTGGCGCCGGTTCTCGCTGGATCATTGTGTCCGATGAGTCCGGTCCGGCCGAAGCAGCGCTGGCCCGGAAGCTCGAATCGCTGGGTCACGTCTGTCTTCGCGCGGCTCAACCGGAAGGGACCCCGGTCGCCGGGATCGTGTACTTTCCGGCACTCGGCGACATGAAGCAGGCGTGTAGCGGTTTGTTGCACCTGGCTCAGTCGCTGGCCGCCTCGCGCGATGTGAATCGTCCCCGGCTTTGGGTTGTGACTCGCGGAGCGCAAGCCGTAAACGAGTCGACGGATGATGTCGCTCTGGCGCAGGCTCCGTTGTGGGGGTTCGGCCGCGTCGTGGCAAGCGAGCATCCGGAGTTCTGGGGCGGTCTCATCGACCTCGACCCATCCAGTGAGGCGGACCTGCTCGCTGAACAACTGATGGCAGCCGGCCGCGAGGATCTCGTCGCACTTCGAAAGGGCCGGGCGTTCGTTGCGCGTCTGTCCAGGCTGGCAGCGGACCCGGTCGAGCCGCCGGCGCTGAGGAACGATGCGACGTATCTGGTTACCGGAGGGTTGGGCGCGCTGGGATTCGCCGTCGCTCGATGGATGATCACGCGAGGCGCGCGGCATCTCATGCTCGCCGGGCGCCGGGCGCCTTCGACGGAGACGCGCGCCGCGATATCGGAATTGGAACAGGCCGGAGCGCGCGTGGAAACAATCGCTGCGGATGTTTCGCGCGAAGACGATGTCCGCCGCGTTTTCGAAACCATCGATGCGTCGATGCCGGCTTTGCGCGGAGTCGTTCACGCAGCCGGTATCCTTGATGATGGCGTCGTTGCGAATCAGACCTGGGAGCGGTTTGCTTCAGTTCTCGCACCGAAGGCGGCCGGCGCCTGGAATCTGCATCAGGCGGTGTGCGAACGATCTCTGGATTTCTTCGTTCTGTTTTCATCCGCCGCTGCGCTCCTCGGGCCGGCCGGTCAGTCGAACTACGCCGCTGCAAACGCGTATCTCGAGGCGCTCGCTCATGAGCGGCGGCGACACGGTCTTCCTGCCGCGTGCATCCATTGGGGACCGTGGGCCGGAATCGGCATGGCTTCAGCCGGCGACGGGAGCCGCTGGAAATCCCGCGGCATCGGCCTGATTGACGAACAAACGGGGTTGAAGGCGCTCGGGCGCGTGATTGCAGGCAAGATCGAAAACGCCGTCATCATCCCTGTTTCGTGGGACACGATTGCCGCCGGTGGCGTTCCACCGCTATTGAGCGAACTCGCAAAAAGCCGCGACCAGGCCGGGGACTTGATTGCGGCTATTCAGGCTGCACCAGCGACAGAGCGCGCTGCGGTCATTCGCTCGCGAGTCGAACGCGAACTGGCCACGGTTTTAAGGATGGACGCGGCGCGTTCGATCCCGGCTCAACAGGGGTTCTTCGACCTGGGCATGGATTCCCTGACCAGCGTCGAGTTGCGCAAACGTCTTCAGGACGCGGTCGGGCCGGCCATCGTCCTGCCGTCAACAGTCGTGTTCGACTACCCGACCATCGACGCGCTTTCGAATTTCCTCATCGGCGAGATCGTGGGTGAAAAGGGAACGGCGGGGGCCCCGCTGGCCCCTGTTTCCCCCTCGTCACCCATCGCGATAGTCGGGGTGGGGTGCCGGTTCCCCGGGGGAGCGGACAGTCCGGAACATTTCTGGAAGATGTTGAGCGAAGGCGTCGACGGCATTTCGGAGATTCCGGAGGATCGTTGGGACGTCGCGGCATTTTTCGATCCCGACCCGGACGCGGCCGGAAAGATGTACACGCGACACGGCGCGTTCCTGCCGCAGGTCGACCTCTTTGATCCTCGCTTCTTCGGTATTTCGCCGCGCGAAGCCCTGAGCATGGATCCGCAGCAGCGGCTTCTTCTGGAAGTCGGATGGGAAGCGCTCGAGAATGCCGGCATCGCGCCCGCGCGATTGGCGGGCACGCCGACCGGATTTTTTGTTGGAATCAGCGGGAACGAATACGGCTTTCTCTCGAGCGGCGGCGATCCCGCCGCCATCGATGCCTATTTCGGAACCGGCAATGCCAGTTCGGCGGCTGCAGGACGCTTTTCCTATGCGCTGGGCCTGACCGGACCCAGCATGGCGGTCGATACAGCCTGCTCTTCATCGCTTGTGGCGGTGCACCTCGCATGCAAAAGCCTGCGGTCGGGAGAAAGCAGCGTGGCGCTGGCGGCAGGCGTGAACCTGATACTTTCTCCAGGCACCAACATCGGTCTCTCGCGAGCGCGCATGCTGGCGCCCGATGGCCGCTGCAAAACTTTCGATGCGGCAGCCGATGGATACGTTCGCGGCGAAGGCTGTGGAGTCGTCGTCTTAAAGAGCCTCGATGATGCCCTTCGAGATGGCGATTCGGTTTTGGCTGTCATTCGCGGTTCGGCCGTGAATCAGGACGGCCGAAGCAGCGGGCTCACTGTGCCGAACGGTCTCGCGCAGCAGGCCGTGATACGCGCCGCGCTTGCCGATGCAGGAGTGGAAGGTGAGCGGGTGTCGTACGTGGAAGCGCACGGAACCGGCACGGCTCTGGGCGATCCGATTGAAGTCCAGGCGTTGGCTGCGGCACTCGCCGGCGGACGCGACCGCGGGCGGCCGCTTATGGTGGGATCGGTCAAGACAAACATCGGACATCTCGAGGCTGCGGCCGGAATCGCCGGCCTCATAAAAGTGGCGCTGGCGCTGCACCATCGCGAGATTCCGCCCCATCTGCATTTCCGCAATCCGACACCGCACGTCGCCTGGGATCAACTCTCCTTGAACATACCGACGAGCCGTGTTCCGTGGCATGGCGGCGCGAATGGAAATGGTTCGCGGATCGCCGGCGTGAGTTCGTTTGGTTTCATCGGCACCAATGCGCATGTCGTGCTCGAAGAGGCGCCGCAGCCGGGTAACGAAAATGCTTCCGAAGTGCAGGAACGGCCGGTCCATCTTCTTGCTGTATCCGCCCGAACCAGGGCGGGATTGGACCAGATCGCGAAGGGGCTGTGCGACACGCTGAAACATACTGGCGCCGCGTTGCCCGATATTTGTTTCACTGCAAATGCGGGCCGTTCTCACTTTTCGCACCGTGCCGCCGTACTTGCCGCTTCCGTGGAAGAAGCGCGTTCCCGGCTGGAGACGCTAACTCCCGTCGATGGCGAGGCGCCGGCCGCGGCTCCGAAGATCGCATTTCTATTCAGCGGGCAGGGTTCGCAGTATGCGGGCATGGGCCGCGGGTTGTATGAGACCTCGATCGTTTTTCGAGAGGCCATGGATCAGTGCGACGCGCTGCTGCGAACGCACATGGCCGGGCACTCGCTGCTTGGGATCATCAAGGGTCAAACGGGCACCGGGGACGCGTTGATGCTCGATCAGACGGAGTGGACTCAGCCGGCGCTTTTCTCCATCGAGTATTCATTGGCACGGCTCTGGCAGTCGTGTGGGATTCAGCCTTCGATCGTCATGGGGCACAGTGTCGGAGAGTATGCCGCGGCCTGTATCGCAGGTATGTTGACGCTCGAGGACGCACTCAAGCTGGTCGCCAGACGCGCGCGTCTCATGCAGGGGCTGCCGGCCGGCGGCGCCATGGCCGCGATCCTCGCCGGCGAAGCGCAGGTTGCGGAGATCGTTGCCCGGGCGTCCGGCAGACTCTCGATCGCGGCGTTGAACGGGCCCGATAACACCGTCATCTCCGGAGAAGGCGGCGCCATCGAGAGCGCCGTGCGACAGTTCGAGGCTGACGGTATTCGAACGAGCCTTCTGACGGTTTCGCACGCCTTCCACTCGCGGCTGATGGATCCCATGCTCGATGAGTTGGAACGTACTGCCTCCGACATTCATTACAACCCGCTCCGCACCGGCATGATTTCGAATCTGACCGGAGAACTTCTTTCGGAGGACCCCGCTGCAATGCCTCGCTATTGGCGCAGACACGCCAGAGAGCCGGTGCGCTTTGCCCGCGGAATTCAGGAGATTCTGAAACAGCGCTGCGACGTGTTTATCGAGATTGGACCATCGCCGGTGCTCCTGGGAATGGCTCGGAAATGCGCCGGTGCGGAATCCGCTTTGTGGCTGCCGTCATTGAGGCCCGGCAAAGACGACGTGTTTCCCATGCTCGAAAGCCTCGGCAGGCTCTACGTCCGTGGCTGTGACGTCGATTGGGAGGCATTCGATCGCGGCCATCGGCGAAAGAAAGTCTCGCTTCCAACATATCCCTTCCAGCGCCAGCGATACTGGCCGGAAACGGAACACCGGCGGCGCGGCGGTGGCGGGGCAGACCATCCATTCCTCGGACAGCGTGTCCGCACCGCGCTGGGTCAGAGTGTGTACGAAAGTGAGTTCAGTGCCCATCAGCCTGCGTTCCTCGACGATCACCGGATATACGGCACGGTTCTTGTCCCTGGCGCCGCTCACATCGCGATGGTCCTGGCCGCGGCTGCAGACAGCCTGGGCGGGACGTCCTTTGTTCTGGAAGATGTGACGTTCCCGGAGGCTCTGGCCCTTCCGGAAGGTCATGGCCGCGCGGTTCAGTTGATTCTTTCGCCCCAGAATGGCGTGACGCAGTTCCGGGTTGCCAGTTCGGCGGATGCGGAGAGGACCGAGTGGTCCGTGCATGCGGCGGGCAGGGTGGCTTTAGGTGAGCGCGACCAAACGTTGATCCCATTCCAACCCCTCCCGGAGGCAGAGGGAAACGACCAGTTCTATGCGGCCTTCGCAGAACACTCCATCCAGCTCGGCGACACCTTCCGCCGCGTCGATCAACTCCAACGCCGCGACAGCGAGGCTCTTTGCCGGATGCGATGGAGCGAGGGCGATCGATCGTTGTCCGCTCCGCTGCACCCTGGCCTGATCGACGCCTGTTTCCAACTCGTCAGCGCGGCGCTCCCGCACGCGGAAAGCGACTCAAGCGCTTATGTTCCCTTCGCGGTCGACCGCCTCGTCCTTCACACGACGCCGGCAAACGGCGATCTACTCTGGTGCCGAGCCGTCGTACGGCCCGCACGGGATGCCGCGGACATTCTGCTTTTCACGGAATCCGGCAGCCGCGTTCTCGAGGTCGAAGGCCTCCGCCTCCGGCGCGCTCCACGCGAAGCACTGCTGAGTCTCGCATTCGGGAACATCGGCGACTGGTTCTATAAACTCGACTGGCGACCCAGGGCAGTCACAGGCCGCCCGTCTACTCCAATCTCCACATGGCTGATTCTGGCGGATGGCGTGGGCGTAGCAGACGCCCTGTCCACGATGCTCGATCAACGAGGGGATCGCGCAATCCTCGTTCGGCACGGAACCGCATTCGAGCAGAACCTCCGCAAGATCACGAAAGAGGAGATGCTGCGCACCGGCGTGATCCATCTCCGGAACCTCGACGCGCCGGCTCCGGAGTCCATCGCACCGGGAACCATGCTTTCCCACCTGGAGGCATTGCAGAGCACGCTTCACATCGTTCAATCATTGACCGCTCTCGAATCGCCTCCACATCTGTGGCTGGTGACGCGAGGAGCCGCGACGGATGTGACGCAAGCTCCGAGTATCGGACTCGGAGGTGTAGTAGCCCTCGAACATCCAGAACTGCGCTGCACACGCGTCGACCTGGACTCTGCGGCTGGTCCCGAACAGATGGCAACGTCGCTGTTCGCAGAGATCGGCGGGGCCGACGGCGAGGATCAAGTTCGGTACCGCAATGGCCGGCGATTTGTCCCCAGGTTGATCGCTGCCGGGTCGCCTGCGTCCGCGCGACGCAGCGGCATCGTCCGGGATGCGGCTTATCTGGTCACCGGCGGCCTGAGCGGCCTCGGACTTTACGTCGCTGGATGGCTGGTTGAAAAGGGAGCAGGCCATCTGATTCTGATGTCCAGAAGTCCGGCTTCGACGGATGCGCGCGAACGCATTGCAGCATGGGAAAAGAAGGGCGCGCGAATCCTCGCCATGCCGGGAGACGTCCGTAATGCGGGCGACGTCGCGCGAGTGCTTGAATCCGCCGCTGCTTCGATGCCGCCGATCCGCGGCATCTTCCACCTGGCGGCCGTTCTCGATGACGGGGTACTGGCCCAACAGACCTGGGAGCGTTTCGCGGCCGTGCTTGGTCCGAAGGTTGAAGGGTCATGGAACCTGCACGTGCTGAGCCGCGCGCTTCCGCTCGATCATTTCGTTCTCTTCTCGTCGATCGCTTCATTGCTGGGCTCCGCCGGACAGGCGAATTATGCGTCGGCTAATGCTTTCGTCGATGCGCTTGCGCACTTCAGAAGATCCGCGGGCCTGCCTGCCGTGACGATCAATTGGGGGCCGTGGGCCGAGATCGGACTCGCCGCGCGCCGCAACCTCGGCGATCGGCTGCGCGCTCAAGGCATGGGAATGATTTCGCCCGATGACGGCCTTCGCGCGCTCGACCGGGTTTTGCGAGGCGACTCGCCTCAGATAGCGGTCATGCCGCTGCAGTGGGATGTGTTTGCGCGTGCCGCACCGATGATTGCGGGCCTGCCCATCTTCAAGGAGATTGCCCGCCCGTCTGCGAAAGCCGGGACAGGCGCCGGGACGGTGGTTGCTGATTTGAAACAGTTGATCGAGCAAACGCGGCCGGCCGATCGAAAGCCGGTCCTTCGGAACAGCGTCACGACGCTTGCGGCGCGGATTCTCGGGCTGGATGCGGCGCAATCGATCGATCCCCGCCAGGCCCTGAGCGAAATGGGGATGGATTCGTTGATGGCGGTCGAGATGCGAAACGCCCTTGCGAATGCGACCGGACGGCTATTTCCGTCCACATTGCTCTTCAATTACCCCACCGTCGGAGCGATCACCGACTTCCTCGCCGCGGAAGTGTTTTCCCTCGACGGCGCCAGGCAGGAAGCGCCTTCCAACGGAGACGGCGCCGCGGACAATTTCGAAGAGCTCGAGGACTTATCACAGACAGAGTTGATGGCGATGCTCGAAGAGGAACTCGCGAGCATCGATGAGAAAAGACAGAAAAGAGAGACGTCGTGAATTCTTCAAGTGACGACAAACAGGTAGTCAAACGCGCTCTGATTGAAATCAAGAAACTGCGCTCCGATTTGGACGTCATGGAACGTGAGCGATCGGAGCCCATCGCCATTATCGGCATGAGTTGCCGGTTTCCCGGCGGCGCCCACGACCCCGAATCCTACTGGCGGCTGATGCGCGATGGTGTCGATGCCACGTGCGATATCCCAGCCGGCCGCTGGGATATCGATGCGCTGTATGATCCGAATCCCGGCATTCCAGGCAAGATGTACACGCGCCGCGGCGGCTATCTCGGGCCCGTGGACGCTTTCGATGCGCGATTCTTCGGCATCTCTCCGCGAGAAGCCACGAACATGGATCCACAGCATCGCTACCTGCTCGAGGTCTCCTGGGAAGCTCTCGAAGATGCCGGATACGCATCCGGCAAACTCACAGGCAGCCGTACCGGCGTGTTCATCGGCATCTACACGAACGACTACGCCAATCTTTTCGAGTTCGCCGATATCGATGCATACATGTCCACCGGAAACAGCTTCAGCGCCGCGGCCGGCCGGATCTCATATACGTTCGGCCTGCAGGGGCCGTGCATGCCTGTGGACACGGCGTGCTCGTCGTCAATCGTGGCGGTTCATCTGGCGTGTCAGAGCCTGCGGAACCGCGAGTCCGATACGGCGATAGCAGGCGGGATCAACATGATTCTCTCGCCCATACCCGCGATCGCTCTCTCCAAGCTTCGCGTCATGGCGCCGGACGGCCGGTGCAAGACGTTTTCCGAAACGGCGGACGGGTTTGGACGTGGCGAAGGATGCGGCGTGATCATACTCAAGCGCCTCTCGGACGCCATTGCGGACAATGACAGGATCCTCGCTCTCATACGCGGTTCCGCGGTGAATGAAGACGGAAGGAGCGGCGGACTCACGGTTCCGAACGGCCTGGCGCAGGAGGCGGTCATACGGCGCGCCCTGGAGAAAGGACATGTCAGCCCGGAAGCCGTCAGCTACATCGAAGCTCATGGGACGGGCACGCCGCTTGGCGATCCCATCGAAGTGCATGCTCTGGGCGCGGTCTTCGGAAAGAGCCACACGAGCGAGCGGCCTCTGCTTATTGGCTCCGTGAAGACGAACATTGGACATCTGGAATCCGCGTCGGGAATCGCAGGCCTGATCAAGGTCGTCCTCTCGTTTCAGCACAAACAGATCCCGCCTCATTTGCACCTGACGACGCCGAACCCGCATATTCCCTGGGACAAGTTACCCGTCGCCGTGCCGGCCGCATGCACTCCGTGGGAGTCTCCGCAAGGACCGCGCATTGCGGGCGTCAGCGCATTCGGATACAGCGGAATCAATGCGCATGTCGTGCTCGAAGAAGCGCCGGTTGCTGCAATCGAAAAGGCGCCGGCGGTCGAGCGTCCCGTTCACCTGCTTTGCCTGTCGGCTCGCGACGAAGGCGCGTTGGCAGAACTGATCGGCCGATACGCAAACCTCTTCGAAACTTCGCCAGCCATCGACCTTGGAAATGCCTGCCACACCGCCAATACAGGCCGGACACATTTTTCGAACCGTGTTGCCGTTGTTGCCGGCACGGTCGAGCAGGCCCGCGATCGTTTGAGCAAGCATCGCCGTGGAGAGACGGGCAGCGGCATGGCCCGGGGTTATGTCGATCGTCCGAGTTCTCCGGAAGTGGTGTTTCTGTTCACAGGTCAGGGTGCGCAGTATGCGGGAATGGGCCGCCAGCTTTACCAGACTCAGCCGCTTTTCCGAAAAGTCCTGGATGAATGCGACGCGATTCTGCGGCCTCTCATGGAACAGCCCCTGCTGTCCGTACTGTTCGCTGACGGTGGACCGCCGCTCCTGAATCAGACCGGATACACACAGCCCGCGCTTTTTGCGCTGGAGTATGCGCTGGCGCAGTTGTGGCGGTCGTGGGGCGTGGAGCCTGCGATTGTCGTGGGACACAGTGTCGGCGAATACGCTGCAGCGTGCGTGGCAGGAATGTTTTCGCTGGAGGATGGACTGTCGCTGATCGCCGAACGCGCGCGTCTGATGCAGAACCTCCAGCAGCGGGGCGCGATGGAAGCGATCTTCGCCGGCGAGTCTGCCGTCGCGGAGGCAATCAAGCCATACGCCACGAAGGTCGCCATCGCAGCGCTGAATGGGCCGGACAACACCGTGATCTCCGGCGACGCGGACGGCGTTCGCTCCGTCGTTGACGGATTGAAAAAGGGTGGCATCTCATCGCAGCCGTTGACGGTTTCACATGCGTTCCACTCGCCCCTGATGGATGCGATGCTCGATCCGCTCGAAAACGCCGCGGCGCGCGTCCATTATTCGCCGCTGCAGATCAATCTCATCTCGAACCTGACGGGGCGGCCTCTGGAGGACGATCCTGGCGGGATGCCGAAATACTGGCGGCGTCACGCGCGCGAAGCGGTGAGGTTCGCCGACGGTATCGCGTCCATTCGTGAGAGCGGGCACCGGATCTTCATCGAGATCGGTCCGAGTCCAACCCTCATCGGCATGGCGCGAAAGTGCATTTCCGGAAATGACTGCGTGATGCTTCCATCGCTTCGACGCGGGGCCGAAGACTGGCAGGTCATGCTGGAGAGCCTGGGGAATCTATATGTCCGCGGCATGGACGTGGATTGGACCGCTTTCGATCGGGATTACTCGCGGCGCAAGATTGCTCTGCCCACATATCCATTCCAGCGGGAACGGTACTGGCTGGAGAACCCCAGGAATCAGTCCTTGTCGGCCCCGGCTGAGTCTTCGAGTGCGGGCGACGGGGCTTCCTGGCCCCTGGCCGGAAGCGCACAGCGTTCGGCTTTAAAGGAAGTCCTCTTCGATTCACGAATTGGAATCCGCCGGCTGCCTTATCTGCAGGATCATCGAGTATTCGGCGTGCCGGTGCTTCCAGCTGCGGCATTTCTTGAAATGGGACTGGAAGCCGGGAACGAAGTTCTGGGTGCAGGGCCGACGGTTCTCGAACAGGTGGTGATACACGAACCGCTGCTTCTGCGTGAAGAAGCGGTTCGTGTGCAGACCGTGCTTACACCGGAAAGCGCCGTTTCGGGATCATTCCGCGTGTACGCCGGATCGGATGGCCCCCGTCCGTCATGGCGGCTCCACGCCTCCGGCAATGTCATGCGCACGGATTTGCCGGGGACGCCGGGTGAACTCCCGGGCGATCTCGATGACGCGCGCAGCCGGTGCAACGACGAGATTTCCGCTTCCGACTTTTATAGCGCGCTTCAGGAACGCAATCTCGAATACGGCAACTCGTTCCAGGGGATCGAGCGACTGTGGCGGGGACGTGATGAGTCTCTGGCGAGGCTGCGGCTGCCGGGAGGATTAGAGACTGACGCTGGGCGCTACCGGATTCATCCAGCCCTTCTCGATGCATGCCTGCAGGTCACGGCTGCGGCAACGTCAGGTACGGATGGCGACGATCTGTATTTGCCGCTGAGCATCGATCGGATGGTGCTCCGCGCCTCGCCGGGTGCGAACGCCTGGTGCCATGCAGTCGTGCGCGAATCCGATAGCGGCAATCGGGAAACGCTCATCGCGGACTTTCGACTGTTCGATGACACCGGCCATGTGCTCGCGCAAATGGCGGGTCTGCGTCTCAAACGCGCCAGCCACACCGCCTTGATGCGATCCATGCAATTGAAGGATCCGGCAGGCGACCCGGGTCGCTGGTTGCACGACCTGCGATGGACTCCTGCGCAGGCGGCCGCAGGCAAACCAATGCAGGCAGGTGCATGGCTCGTGTTTTGCGAGGATCAGGGCGCCGGTCCTCATCTTGCCGGCCTGTTGCAGGCCCAGGGCCACCGATGTGTTCGCGTCTATCGCGGCTCAACGTACGAGGCGACGCCGGCCGGAATGAAGATCGATCCGCGAGATCCGGAGCATTTCCGGCGTCTGGTTCGTGAACATGGCGCAGCAGATCTGCGTGGGGTTGTTTACCTTTGGCAGAGTGGCACGGCGGAGCAGGAATTGAGCTCGCCCGAACTGGGCGCTGTGGGCGCGCTTCATCTCCTTCAGGCGATCGCCACGGCAAAGCTGGCAAAGCCGCCAAGGCTGTGGCTCGCGACCACGGGTGCGCAGGCGATCGATGACAAAACCCCTCTGTCCGGCTTGACTCAGTCTCCGCTCTGGGGACTGGGCCGAGTGATTGCGCTGGAGCATCCGGAATTGCGGTGCACACGAGTGGACATGGACGCCTCGGCGGACAGCGCAGCATCGGCGGCCCTCCTTTTCCAGGAAATCAGTGCCGAAGACAAAGAAGATCAGATTGCCTTTCGGAAGGGTGTCCGAAAAGTCGCCCGGCTGGGACACAGCGCCGGAGATCGGTTGAGAATTCCAACCGGTCAGCCGTACCGGCTGGATCTGTCGACAGGCGGCATTCTTGACAAGCTGAGTTTCAAACCCATCGAAAGGCGCGCGCCGTCGGTAGGCGAAATCGAAATCGAGACGCGTGCGGCAGGTTTGAATTTCCTCGATGTCATGGATGCTCTGGGCGTGCTTCCGTTCCAACGCCACGGTTTTGGCGGCGAAAGCGCGGGAACGGTGGTAGCTGTGGGCGAAGGGGTCGATGGATTCAAGGTCGGCGATGAAGTTTTCGGAATGGTGATAGGCAACCTCCATTCTCATTCATTCACGCAGGCAGCGGTCGCTGCGCGGAAGCCGTCCGGTTTGAGTTTTGAAGAAGCGGCCGCGATTCCCATCACGTTCCTGACCGTGTACCGCGCGCTTTATCAGCTTGCCCGGTTATCGGCAGGCGATCGCGTCCTCATTCATGCTGCGGCCGGTGGCGTTGGATTGACGGCGGTTCAACTGGCGCAACGCGTCGGCGCCGAGGTTTTCGCAACGGCGGGCAGTCCGGAGAAAAGGGAGTTTCTGAAGTCGCTCGGAGTGCGTCACGTCGCGGATTCGCGCTCGCTCAACTTTGCCGCGGAATTCAGAGATGCCACGGGTGGCCGGGGCGTGGACGTTGTCCTGAACTCGCTTGCCGGTGAATTCATTCCTGCAAGCCTTTCCACGCTCGCTCCCGGCGGACGTTTCGTGGAAATCGGAAAGACCGGCGTATGGAGTGCGGACCGGGTCGCGTCGATGCGCAGCGATGTCTCGTATTACCTGTATGACCTTGTGCGTCACTCGATCGAGGATCCGTTGGCGGTCGGGTCCATGTTGCGCGAGATCGTGAAGCTTTTTGAGTCCGGCGAACTGCGGCCCATTCGCCAGCAGGTTTTCCCGATTTCAAATGCTCCCGCCGCGTTCCGGCTGATGGCTCAGGCGCGCCACATCGGAAAAGTCGTACTGTCATTCCGCGACGGCAATGAGCAGGTAAAACTGCGGCGTGACGGCACCTACCTGATCACCGGCGGACTCGGGGCTCTCGGCCTCGGCCTTGCGCGATGGATGGCGGAGCGTGGAGCTGGTCATCTGCTGCTTGCAGGGCGGCGGGCTGCATCTGAGGATGCCGCCCCGGCCCTCAGGGCGATCGAGGAAGCCGGCGCGAAAGTGACGATCGCGCAGGCGGACATTTCCAGATTCGACGATGCGAAATCCGTCGTTGCTCTTGCGGGGTCATCGCTGCCGCCGTTGCGTGGCGTGGTTCATGCAGCGGGCGTATTGGATGATGGCGTGTTGCTGGAACAAAACCTGAATCGCTTCACGACCGTTTTTGCGCCGAAGGTGAAGGGCGCGTGGAACCTTCATCAACTGACGCAGGAACAGCCTCTGGACTTTTTCGTTCTCTTCTCATCGATGGCCTCGATTCTCGGAAATCCCGGCCAGGCCAACTATGCCGCCGCCAACGCGTTTCTGGATGCGCTCGCACCCCACCGTCGCGCTCTGGGACTTCCGGGGCTCGCGATCGGCTGGGGGCCGTGGGAAGACGGCGGCATGTGGTCGGCCAAAGGGAAGCGCAGACGCAACCAGCGTAACAACGGTATCGGCACGATAAGCGCCGAGGCCGGATTCGAATGTTTCGAGCGCCTGCTCGGTGAACAGCGCGCCTACGTTGCCGTTCTTCCTGTGGATTGGCGCGAACTGCTGCGGCAGTTCCCTCCCGGCAGCGCACCGCCCGTCCTGGAGGATCTCGCGAAGGAAAGCGATTCGGGTTCGCAGGCGGGAGAGGTCGCGCGCGATACACAGTTGCTGGAGCGGATTGCCGCGGCGCTGCCATCCGAACGCCTGGATATCGTGACATCGTTTGTGAGCGGGCAGGTGGTGAAAGTGCTCGGCCTCGACGCAACCCGTCATTTGGATCCGCGACAGCCGTTGAACGAACTCGGATTGGATTCCTTAATGGCCGTCGAATTGAGAAATGCGCTCGCAGGCAGTCTGGGTCTGACTCTGCCCGCGACGCTGCTGTTTGATTACCCGTCACCGCGGACTCTTGTTGAGTTCCTGATGGTCCAGCTTGCCGGGCCTCAGGAAAGTGAGAAGGAGACAGCCGCGAAGGAACAGGAAGTACAGGCAGCCATGATGAACGAGATCAAGACGCTTTCGGATCAGGAAGCGGAAGAGTCGCTGCTTAAGGAACTGAAGCAGGCGGGATATTGACGTTCATGAGTTCAGAACAAGACACAACCAACCTCACTCCCCTGCAGCGAGCCCTGTTTGCGGTGAAAGACATGCGCTCCCGCCTCGAGACGATCGAGCGCACTCGCACCGAGCCGATTGCGGTCATTGGCGTGGGTTGCCGGTTTCCCGGCGGCATCATCGGGCCGGACTCCTTCTGGCAACTATTGAAGGACGGGCGCGACGCGATCACCGAAGTGCCGCCGGAGCGTTGGGACCTGGACCAGTTCTACGATCCCGATCCAAATGCGCCGGGCAAGATGATGACGCGCTGGGGCGGCTTCATCGACAATGTCGACCGCTTCGACGCCGCCTTCTTCGGCATCGCTCCGCGCGAAGCGGCGGGCATGGATCCGCAGCAGCGGTTGTTCCTGGAAATCGCGTGGGAGGCTCTCGAGAATGCGGGCATTGCTCCGGGAAGCCTGAACGGCAGTCTGACGGGTGTTTTTGCCGGAATCAGCACCAGCGACTACTTTCAATTGCAGGGCGGAACTGCAGACCTGGATCGCATCGATCCATACACAGGCACCGGCGGTGCGTTCAGCGTGGCAGCGGGCCGTCTTTCCTACGTCCTCGGTTTGAACGGCCCCAACCTTCCGGTAGATACGGCCTGCTCCTCGTCTCTCGTCGCCGTACACCTGGCGTGCCAGAGCCTGCGCCAATCGGAATGCAATCTCGCGATAGCCGGCGGAGTTAATTTGATCCTGTCGCCCGCCGGAACGATTTACTTCTCCAGGCTGCGCGCGATGGCTCGCGACGGACGCTGTAAAACTTTTGATGCAGCGGCTGATGGCTATGTCCGCTCCGAAGGATGCGGCTTCGTGGTGCTCGAGCGGCTGAGCGATGCACAGGCGCACGGCCGCGAAATCCACGGCGTGGTGCTCGGCTCGGCCGTCAACCATGACGGACGCAGCGGCGGCCTGACTGCTCCCAGCCGGTTCGCGCAGCAATCGGTGCTGCGGAGCGCGCTTGCGTCCGCCGGCGTGAAACCCGGCGAAGTCGGCTATGTCGAAGCGCATGGAACCGGAACTCCGCTCGGAGATCCCATCGAACTGGCAGCTCTGGCGGGCGCGATGGGAGAGGGGAGAGATGCCGATCACCGGCTCCTCGTGGGTTCTGTCAAAACAAACATTGGACACACGGAAGCGGCTGCCGGCATTGCCGGCCTGATCAAGGTTCTGCTCTCGTTGAAACACGCCGAGATCCCGGCACATCTGCACTTCCGGGAACCGAATCCATACGTGGCGTGGAAGGAGATCCCAATCACGATTCCGTCCCGGCCTGTTTCATGGCCGCCTGTCGCAGGCCAGCGACGCGTGGCCGGCGTGAGTTCTTTCGGTTTCAGCGGCACGAACGCGCACGTGATATTGAGCGAACATCCCCAGGCTCCGGAATCCGCAGAGGCTGACCAGGACCGGCCATTTCACATTCTGCCGTTATCCGCGAGGACTCCTGCGGCGCTGGCGGAGCTGGCGTCGAGGTACGAGCGGCATCTGTCGGATCATGCGAACGAGTCACTGCCGAATCTGTGCCACACCGCCGGATCAGGCCGCTCCCATTTCGGACATCGTGCTGCCATCGTGGTCGGAGACGGCGATGCGCTGCACTTGCGTGAAGACCTTCTGGCATGTGCGCGCGGCGAGAGTTCTCCCAGGCTTTATCGCAATGCGAAAGAGCGCAGCGGCGCCCCGCGAGTGGGATTCGTCTTTGAGGGGGACATCGCGAGCGCGACGGGTCGCTCACAAGCACTGTCGCATCCCGTATTCGGGCGTGCCATGGAAGAATGCACCCAGCTATTCCGCGCCGCAGGCACCGAGCCTCCTCCGTTGTTCGCGCTGCAGTATGGTCTGGCCGAAATGTGGCGTGCCTGGGGAGTGCAGCCGAGTCTCGTAATCGGGCAGGGTCTCGGAGAATATGCCGCCGCGTGTGTTGCCGGGATTTTCACGCTGCAGGATGCTGTGAGCCTTATTGCAGATCCGGAAACGAAGGTTGCATTCCAGCCCGGGAACGTTCCCCTGATATCCGCATCGTCAGGCCAGATACTTCGACTACAGCCCGCTGAGATGACCGCGTACTGGCAGCGGCATTCCGGAAGACCGGACCAATTCGATCAGGCGATACAGACTGCGAGCGGACTCGGCTGCGAAATCATGATTCGGCTGCCGGAGCCCGGGCAAGGGCGGGGCGGGCTGAGCGTGATGGAGAGCCTAGCGCGTCTTTACGTCGAAGGAATGGACATCGACTGGCAGGCATTCGATCGGGAATACCCGCGAAAGACTGTCGCGCTCCCCACTTATCCATTTCAACGGCAGCGTTACTGGCTGGAGAGTGCGCCGGCGGCTGCAACGAGGGTAAAAACGTCCGAGCCGGCCGAAAAAGGCGAAGACGACTTCCTTTATGAGGTGAAGTGGCAACAATCGCCTGCAGGAACCGGGCGAGTGGCTCTGCGTGGAACGTGGCTGCTGTTTTCGGATGAAGACGCGATGGAAGCGAATGCCCCGGAAAAAACAGCGCGGTCGTTTGCCCAGGCGCTGAAAGGTCTCGGGAACGACGCCATTTGTGTGGCTCGCGGAGAGGCGTATGGCAAGGGAGAGGCATTGTGGCGCATCGATGCCGAATATGCCGGCCAGTTCGATCGATTACTGCGCGACGTCCACCAGGATTCGGGTACCCCGTGTGCCGGTGTCATTTTTATATGGGGTTCACAGACTTCCACTCTGAGCCTTTGCACAGCTCTTCTTCATCTGGTGCAGGCGCTGGCGCGGGCTGAGGGGACAGGCGCGCCGAGACTGCATGTGGTTACTCGCGGTGTTCACAAGATCACTGCGGAAGATTCCTGTTCAGGGTTGGACCAGGCGGCGCTTTGGGGTTTTGGACGGGCCGTCGGCATCGAGCATGCCTCGTTGTGGGGAGGATTGATCGACATCGGCGACGGCGATTCAAACGCTGATGAGCTTCTCTCGCATATCCTGCGCGCCGATGCGCACGACAATGAGTGCGCGTTTCGGAACGGCATCCGTTATGTACCGCGATTGGCGCGCACTGCCTCGTCGAAAGCGCCGAAGTATTCGCTCAAAGAAGACGCGTCGTACCTGATCACCGGTGGGCTCGGAGCCCTGGGTCTGGAGGTCGCCTCGTGGATGGTGAGATCGGGCGCCCGGCACTTGCTCCTTGCGGGCCGGCATGCCGCGTCTGCGGAGGTCGACGCGATCCTGGGAAAGCTGAGGCAGGCCGGCGCTCATGTCGAGGCAATTCGCGCCGACGTGTCGAATCCCGTAGACGCCCGCCAGTTGATGGACGGAGTGCCGGGATTTCCACCGGTGCGCGGCATCGTTCACGCTGCCGGCCTGCTTGAAGACGGCGTCGTTCTCCGGCAGTCGCCGGAGCGTCTGGCGCGAGTGCTGGCGCCGAAAGTTGCAGGCGCCTGGAATCTCCATATTCTCTCCACGGAAAAAGAACTCGATTTCTTCGTCCTCTTTTCATCCGCGGCATCATTGTTCGGATCTCCCGGTCAGTCGAGCTACGCTGCAGCGAACGCCTTCATGGACGCTCTTGCCTGGCACCGTCACGCTCGCGGCCTTCCGGCAATCGCATTGAACTGGGGCCCGTGGGACAACGCCGGCATGTCGTCTTCGAGGCGCGCGCTTCCCGGAACATCGGCTCTATCGGTCCAACAGGGACTGCGCGCTCTCGAAGAATCGATCGCGGGCGGCTCGCCCCAGGTGGCTGTACTGCCGTTCCAATGGAATTTGTTCGTCCGCCAGTTTCCCCAGGGCGCTGTGCCCGCGATGCTCACGGACCTCGCCCGCGAAGAGACGTATGAAGCAGAACCCGGTCCCAAAGGCGCCGCATTCGATCCCGGAATTCTCGATGAGATACGCCGTTCGGATGCTCCGACGAAAACAGCAATTCTCACGAAATACCTGACAGTCCGGCTGGAGCGGATCGCCGGAATCACGATCGACGAGGTTTCGCTGACGCGAGACTTCCTCGAACTCGGCATCGATTCCCTCATGGCGATGGAGTTGGTTCAGGGAATCCGGCAGGATCTTTCTCTTGCGCTCTATCCCCGGGAGTTCTACGAGCACCCCTCGATTTCCGCCATGGCTGCGTATCTCGCAACCGAACTCGACAGGCTTCACGGGTCGAAAGCTGCGAGTAACGAACCTGTAGTTGAGTTCGTGCCGGCCGGCAGCGGGCCGCTGCGCTCCGCCGTTGCCGATCGATTGGCTGGTGTGGCGCTGCTGCTGTCCAGCCCGCGTTCCGGTTCGACGTTGTTGCGCGTCATGCTCGCCGGCCACCCCGCTCTCTTCTGTCCACCGGAACTGCATCTTCTGCCGTTCGAAAGCATGGCGGAGCGGAGCAGGAAACTGGGAGCCAGCTATCTCGACGAAGGTCTGCAGCGCGCATTCATGGAAGCCGGAAAGCTCGATGCGGCCGGCAGCCGGGCGATTGTGGACGATCTGGTGAAACGTGATGTGCCGGTTGCCGTCGTATATCGGATGCTCAAAGAGATGGCGGGAGACCGTCTTCTGATCGACAAGTCTCCGACCTACGCCAGCGACGCCGCGACACTGAAACACGCCGAGATAATTTTCGAGGGCGCCCGCTACATCCATCTTGTCCGCCATCCAGCGGCGATGATCGAGTCTTTCGTTCGCAATCGGATGGACAAGCTCGCCGGCCGTTCCTCCGGCGATCCGAATGAACTGGCTGCGCGTTTGTGGGCGGCCGGCAACACAAACCTGCTGGACTTTCTGAAAGGCATCGAACCGGACCGGCACATGAGGATCCGCTTTGAAACACTGGTGCGGGAAGCGGAACCGGAGATGAAGCGTCTTTGCGCCTTCCTGAATGTGCCGTTCGATACGAGCGTTCTGCAGCCGTACGAAGGCCGCCGCATGACGGATGGCGTTCATGCGAAGTCGCTGGCCATCGGCGATCCTGATTTCCTGACGCACGATCGAATCGAAGCATCAAAGGCCGATGCGTGGCGCGAGCAAGCCCTGACGCCCCGGATGGCCGGCATTCTGCAGCCTGCTGCCGGAATTCTCGGCTATGAAACCGGCGAGCCGATGGTCGCGGAATCGCGAGAACGATATGTCGAGTCTCGCGCCAGGCGCATTTTTGTTTGTGAGTGGGGACCGCAGAGCGGACCGGCAGTTGTGTGCCTGCACGGCATGCTCGACCACGCGGCGTCGTGGCGGCAGGTGGCGCGCAACCTTGCCGAAGATGGATGCCGGGTTATCGCTCCCGATTTGCGTGGCCACGGTTTGTCTGATCACGAGGCTCCATCAAGTTCATATCACCTCGTGGACTTTGTGGGCGATCTCAGCGCTCTCGTCGAGGAGCTATCCCTGGAATCCTTCACACTTGTTGGTCATTCGCTCGGCGCGGGCATTGCCGCCCTGTACGCGGCCGCACGGCCCCAGAACCTGTCGTCTCTCGTTCTGGTCGAACCGCCGAGTGCGCCTCGCGAAGACCGGACGTTGCTGGACAGATTCATTACACAACTCGATCAGTTACGCTCCGCGGCCGAGCACCCGGTATTCCCGGACCTCCGAACGGCTGCGAGCCGGATCCGGGTATCCATGCCATCCCTGTCCGAGATACAGGCGGAGGAAGACGCCCGCCGTCTGACGCGAGATTGCGACGGGGGCTTGACGTGGCGATGGGATCCTCGGCTGCGAACACGAGCAATCGCCGGCGTCGAAGCGCTTTCGGGAGAGTTCTATATCGATGTTCTGCGCCGCGTTGGAAACATCACCACTCTGATCTACGGAACCGGCGGAATCACTTCCGGCGGAAGAGGCGATCCGCCGAAAATCCCGGGCGCCCGCTGCCTGATGTTTTCCGGCGGGCACAACCTGCATCTGGACGCGCCGCAACTTCTGGCAGGCGCGATCCGGGAGCAACATGCATATAAGGTGGGACGGCAATGATACTCACTGTTCCTCTGGCATTGCTTTCCTTCGCCTTCTTTAAGATCACCAGGTTCGTGATGGGCGGGTTGGTTTCTTCGCATATGAAAAAACATCCTGAAGACGCCCGGACGTGGAGGGTCTTGTCGCGCAAGACTCTCAACACGCCTATCGCTCTTCCGGTGATCATGACGTCGGCGCCCCGCTGGAACCCACATGCGTTGATCAGCACCGTTGGCCCATTCCCGGTCAGCCGAGGAATGCGTATTCGGATGGAATCCGCTCAACGTTCGGCCGCGGCCTGGACGATCGTCATCTATTCGATGCCCGGCAGGAAAACCGTCGCGTCGATTGGATCATTGGACGGCGTTCCTGCCGATGGATGGCGCACTGTCGCACTGCAGTCCGGTCGATACGGAATGGCTGTTCGATATTACGGCTGGCGTGATGAAGTGGAACTGCCGGAGGTTGAGGTGGATGGCGCCACAGTCGTGGCATCCGTCAGACAGCCGTCGGACGGCAACAACTTCTATGAAGATTTGAAAGGCCGCGACGGAGCTTTCCTGAAAGCGCTCCAGTATTACGCCTGGGTGATGGTGTATTTCCGAAACTATCTTTCGACCTCCTTTGTGGAGAAAAACTATCTGCCCGTTGGAAACCCGGAAACGGAATTCTTCTACGGTGCGCTGCGGCCTGGCGAACAGTTGCGGATCGAACTCGATTCGCCGGTGTTGCGATCCTTCAACGTCTATCTGACGGTTTACAACGTGGCGAGCTTTCCGATCCTCTGGCACTCCGTTCGGGAAGCCCCGCACATAACTGCGCGCATGACGGAAAAAGCGTCGTATCTGATCCGCGTGCACAGGACGGCGAGCGACGGTCCGGCACTGGACCGCAAATGGGTCCGCGCCACGACCATCAAGGAAATGCAGTGACGTTTCATGTATCACTTTGGGGTGGGCAATGAATCCGGCTCCATCACCCCCGCTGGCGATTCCGCCGGATGTGCGGCCCGCTTTGCGGCTCTTTTGCATTCCGTTCGCGGGAGGCGGCGCGTCCGCCTACTTTCGCTGGGGCCAGGGACTTCCAGCCGAGATTCAGGTTTGTCCGATCCAGCTGCGCGGGCACGAGACGCGATTTGCGGAGGATGCGTTCCGATCGATGGGGCCGATGATCGAAGAGCTTGGTCCCGCTTTGCTTCCGTGGCTGGATGTTCCATTTGCAATTTTCGGACACAGCATGGGAGCGATCATAGGTTTCGAGCTGGCTCGATTCCTCCGGCGCGCTGCGGGGAAAGCGCCTTTGTGCCTTTTCGTTTCTTCCAGGCGTGCGCCCCAGGTAGCGACGAGTGCGCGCAAGATCGCGGGCTTGCCGGACAATGAGTTCGTTCGTGAAATGACGGAGCAATACAATGCGATACCGGATTTGGTCCGTCAGGACCGTGAGCTGATGAACCGGTTCATTCCAATACTCAAGGCAGACATGACGATGCTCGAGTCGTACGAATACCGGCGTGATGATCCATTCTCATTCATGATCTCCGCCTTCGGAGGGCTGGAAGACCGGCACGTCAGCATGGACGACCTCGATGCCTGGCGGGAGCACACGCGCGGTCCTTCAAAGGTCCGGCAGTTTCCGGGTGGCCATTTCTTTATCAAGGACCGGCGCGCCGAAGTGCTTCGGGCAGTTGCGCAGGACCTTATCGAGGTCTTGAGCCGGGGACGCGTTCCATGAGCGCACAGACCCGCGACAGAAATTATTACGATGCATTGATCGTCGGCGGAGGGCCGGGCGGTCTTTCGGCGGCGGCCGCGCTTGCGCGCGACGGTTTCAAGGTTCTGGTCGTGGAAAAGAACGCGGTTGCGGGCGGGAACTGCACGGCATTTGAACGAGAAGGATATCGTTTCGACCTCGCGCTGCATCAGCTGTCGGGTGTGGACACGGATGGTGGAATTGCGTGCGGCGTGCTGAAAGAATACGGAATTCGCAACAGGATGGAATTCTGCCGGGTCGAACCCTTCATGACCATCGCTATGCCCGACAGGGACTACAACCTGTCAGGCGACTGGCGGCAGTTCCAATCCGATCTCGGAGAATATTTTCCGGAGAACAAACAGGAGATCCACAACGTCTTCAATCAGATTCTTCACGATTACGGAGACACATTTCTCATACACCGGCTGGTCTTCGGCTCGACTCCTGTTATTCGGGAGATTCTCCAAAACGTCTCCCTGAAAGACAAGCTGACGATTCCCCTGCGCCTCCCCGGAATTGTCCGGGCCATGGGCCGGACCGGTGACCAGCATCTAAGACGATTTGTCTCCAATCCAAAGCTGTGGGCAGTGATGACTGCCTCGTGGCCCTATCTGGGTCTTCCGTCGGCAGAGATGTCCGGGTTATTCCTCTCGGTGTTCCTCGGCACTCAACATCGCGAAAGCACTTTCTATCCTAAAGGCAGCTCGCAGGCGTTGGCGGACCAGTTGGTATGGGCGATTCAATCGCACGGCGGCGAGCTTCGGCTGGGGGATCCGGCCAGTCGAATTCTCGTCGAAAACAACCGCGCAACCGGGATTGAGACGGCGTCGGGATGCCGCTTTAATGGAGGCGTCGTGATCTCCAATGCGGATGCCACACACACCCTCACGAAGCTGATCGGCGAATCCGCCCTGAATCCGCGTCTGGCGCGACGGTTGAAATCCATGCGTCCATCGGTCGGGCCATTCCGTGTTTTTCTCGGATTGGATTTTGAAATCCATCGGCACGGTTTTCCCAATCACGAATACCTGTTCTATCCGGGGTACGACCACAGCAAGACATACGAAGCGATGACGGACGGTTTCCCGGCGATGGTGAGCGCGTATTCACCCACGAAACTCGAGCCCGCGAACGCGCCGAAGGGGCACAGCACGCTGATATTGCTGACGCTGTTTCCGTGGAAGCCGAAGCAAAGGGATTGGAGAACTCACAAAGACGCGATCGTGGATGAGATGATCGGCGCCGTTGAACGAAAGGTGCCGGGGATACGCGATCACATTCGCGTTAAAGAAGTTTTGACGCCGGATACCCTCAATGCGAGGACCAACACGTTTCAAGGCGCCATGTATGGCTGGGATTGCGGGCCCGATCAGTCGATCGCGAATCGATTTCCACAAACGGTATCGATCAAGAACCTTTTCTTCGCGGGGCACTGGACTCAGCCCGGAGCTGGAGTGACGACGGCGATCGTTTCGGGATGGATGGTCGCAGGTCTGGCGGGAAAGACATTGAGAAAAAACCTTAGGAGATCGAGATCGTGAAACCGCTATATGACTTGAAGATGCCGTCGAGAGAACGGCGCAGCAGCACGGGCCGCCTGAGTCCGGAAGACCGCCGCCGGCAGGACGATCGATACGAGAAGAAGAGCCACTATGACTACGTGATCGTCGGATCGGGGATGGCGGCCCTGACCGCCGGTTCGCTTCTGGCAAGCCGCGGTGCCAGTGTGTGCGTTCTGGAGTCGCATGATGTCCCCGGAGGCTATGGCCACACGTTCAAATGGGGTGACTTTCAATTCAACGCCCAGCTTCACTACATCTGGGGATGCGGCGAAGGCGAGGTCATTAAGAGCTTTGTCAAAAAGCTGCAACTCGACAAAACAATTACCTTTGAAAACTACGATCCGGACGGATATGACCATATTCGTCTGCCCGACGGCCGGGTCTTCCGTATTCCGTGCGGGTTCGACAAGATGGCCGGCCACATCGAAGAAATGTTCCCCGGCGAAGGCGTCAAGGCGAGAAAGTTTCTGAACATTCTCGATCGATTCAATCAGGAAGTCCGGTACGTGTCCGTCCGGCACGATTATTTCTGGAAAGCCAGAGTTCTCGCGAATGGGCCCCGGTTGACCACGCTGCTTCGTTACAAAGACAAAACCCTGCAGGATGTGCTTGACGAATGCGGCTTATCGCCGCAGGTTCAGACGATATTCACCGCCATCAGCGGGACCTTCCTGGCTCCGCCGAAAGAACTGTCGGTCATCGCTTATGGGGGCGTCTTCAGCGGATTCAACACCGGCGCCTACTATCCGACGAAGCACTTCAAGCACTTCATCGACTCCATCGTCAGCGTTATCACCGAGAAAGATGGCTGCAGCCTTTTTCTTGAAACGCCGGTAACGAACATCCATATCGAAAAAGGCCAGGTCGCCGGCGTTACCACGGCTGACGGCAAGCGGTTTACTGCCGGCACCTACATCTGCAATATGGACCCGCAGGCGGCCATCGCGATGGCCGGGCCCGGGCATTTTCCGCGCAGCATCAAGAAGAAAGCCTCGTACGAATACAGTCATACGTCGATCATGCTGTATCTCGGTCTCAGCGGTATCGACCTTCGCGAACACGGTTACGGAAATTACAACCGATGGCATTTGGAACAATGGGATATGAATCGTTGTTGGGATGAGACCATGGCGGGTAACTACGATCGTCCCTGGATGTTCATGTCCACGCCAACTCTGCATACGCACCAGGGGGGCATTGCGCCGCCCGGTTCGCAGATCCTCGAAATCCTCACGCTCGCCAACTATGACCTGTTTGCAGACATGAAGCAGAAAAGCAAAAAGGACTATGAGGATTTCAAATTTCGAGTCGCGGATCGCTTGCTGGATACCGTCGAGCAGCATTACGTCCCGGGCCTGCGGCGTCATATCGTGAAGTGGGCATACGGTTCGCCGACAACCAACGAAGATTTTGTGCTAGCGCCTCGCGGCAACGCCTACGGTTCGCACATGACACCGTCGAACGTCGGTTTGGATCGGATGAGAGCTGAAACCGGTGTTCGCAATCTCTATTGGTGCAGCGCCTCGAGCGGACACGCTGGAATTTTCGGGACGGTCCGTGCTGGAGTGCTTCTCTACATGAATCTCACCAGGGACTGGTTCTGGAATCCCGAACAGACGCCGCCGACGGACGTCCTGGTCCGGGCGCTTAAATCCGAACGCGTGCTGACGAGCTAATCAACCCAGTCGCGTAACAGGATGTCATGCGCAGGCGCGGCAGATGCAAGGGCGGCAACGGAGTGGGGCGTGGGTTTCCAATGGTAAATCGACCAGGACGACGAGCAGGAGAGGTCGTTCTGAGACCGCACAAACGAGTGGAGCAATCGAGACTGCTCCGAAGGCTCCAGCGACACATCGAACGAGTCGAGCGGCATCGACAGCCCGTGGCCGAGAGCCTTGATGTAAGCTTCCTTGCGAGTCCAGCAATTGAAGAACGCCGCGAGTTTCTCGTCATCCGGCATGCGCTGCAAAGCGGCGTACTCGTTCGGCGAAAAGGAATGTTTGGCTACGTCTTCCATGTCATGCACCGGACGCATCACTTCCAGGTCTATGCCGACATGGTTGCCGGGAGCGATCGCATAAAGTACAAAATCATCGGAATGCGACAGGTTGAATTGAATATTCCTGGCGCCGGCATCGAGAAGGTACGGCTTTCCTTTGGCTTCATACGCCAGGCGAATGCGCGCCGGATCCGTGTCAAGATAGCGGCTCAGGATGTTTCTGAGAATACCGCGCGCTGAGATGAAGCGTCGTTTATGGATGTCGAAGAGAAATTGTCCGGCGCGCTGCCGTTCCTCAGGGGCGAGGCTTTCCAGGTACTTTGCGATTCGATCGTCCGGCTGGTTCAGCTTTGCCTGCCAGACGTGGATTTCGTTCGCTGCCGCATCAAATTTCATTACCGTAATTGAGATACGATAACCCATCCCGATGGAACAAAAAGGCGTAACAATCTGGCTCACCGGCTTATCTGGCGCAGGCAAGTCAACGCTGGCCCTGGCGCTTGCGGGGCGATTCACAGAGCTCGGCCGTAAGGTGGAGGTATTCGATGGCGACGAAGTACGCAAGAACCTGTCCCTTGAACTCGGTTTCTCGAAAGAGGATCGCGATACGCACGTCAGGCGAATCGGCTACGTGGCGAAGCTGCTGACACGGCATGGCGTTGTCGTGATTGCCGCCGTCATAAGCCCCTACCGGGAAGTCCGTGAATCGAACCGTCGTGAGATCGGCAAGTTTGTCGAGATCTATTGTCGATGTCCTCTCGACGTCGCCGAGTCCAGAGACGTCAAGGGCCTCTACAAACGTGCTCGCCGCGGCGAAATACAGTCATTCACCGGAATCAACGATCCCTACGAGGAACCGACCAACCCCGACATCGTCGTCCACACTGATGTCGAGACCATACCCGAGTCGCTGGAGATCATCTGGCGAGGCCTGGAAAAACTGAGCTACGTGACGCCGACAAGTATCTGTACGTGATTGATGGCTGCCCCATGGGAATGATCTGCGATCGGCACGGTTATTGCTGACAACCCACCATGGGGGGCTTTGCCCACCATGGGAGTGAAGCAATGCTCCACTACGAAGTCCACGGAACCGGCTCTCAACCGCTGATCCTGTTGCATGGATTTGGCACTTCGCTCGAAACCTGGAGAGACGTCCAACCTTTGCTCGAGAAGGATTTCCGTCTCTACCTCGTCGACCTCAAAGGATTCGGCCGTTCGCTGAAAGAGGACGGAAGATACGCGATTCCCGATCAGGCAACGGCCGTCAGGGAATTCATCGAGGAGCAGAAACTGGACCGGGTAATTCTCGGGGGGAACTCATTCGGAGGCGGAGTATCCCTGGCGGTGGCACAGGAATCCGATCGCGTAGCCGCCCTTGTCCTGATCGGTTCGGCCTCGTACCGGCAGAAGGTCCCGGCTTTCATTAAGATCCTTACCACTCCCATCTTGAATCAGTTATTCCTGAAGGCGCTTCCGGCGGAGTTGCGTGTCAAGTATGTGCTGAAACTGGCCTTCTTCGACGAGTCGAGGATCGAAGACGAACGTGTCCGGAGGCATGCGGCCACCGTTGACCTTCCAGGAAGCCACTGCGCATGCATCATAGCGGCCAAACAGGCCATTCCGGATGACATGGACGGTTTCGTCGAGAAGATCAAAACAATCGATGTTCCGACTTTGATTATCTGGGGGGACCACGATCGCATCGTTCCCGTCGAGTTTGCTTCGCGGCTGCACGCGGACATTCGACATTCGGAGATGCACATCATCAAGAACTGCGGGCACATTCCGCAGGAAGAATGCCCGCGTGAAACGGCGTCGCTGGTCCGGGCTTTCGGGAAACGTTCAGTTTTCTAACTCAGGACTCTAGCTAGAACCCCCGGCCCCAAAGCCCGCAATAACGGCGGAGCACGAAGGGAAGGTTGGCTTCGTAGTTGGCCCAGCTTGCATATTTGGGAAGCTTCAACTGGCTTTCCACAGGTTCCCAGCACCGCCCTTGTTGTGCTTCAGCCCGCACGGCAGCCGACGCGTCCTGCAGGAAAGTGAGCTGGTCCTGCACGTCCTTCTTCGTGCCGAGACGACCGCCGGCGCCGGGATGCCCGGGAATCAGCCGATCCCAGTCCATGGACAGAATGCGTTTCATCGATTGCTCGGCCTCGAGCGGGTAGAAGTCAATCATGCCCCGGCCGGGGACCTGGCCGACAGGGACCAGATCGACGACAAACACGATACGTTCCCTTGGAAGCCGCATGACCAGCGTGCTGTCGGAGTGGTTCGGCCCGACGTAAGTGAGTTCCAGAGCGGTGCCGCCCAGATTGATCGTTCGGGTGGCATCGACTGTTTCGTCCGGTACTACCGTGTGCGCCTCTTTCAGAATCTCCAACCGCTCCTTCGCTCTCTTGTGCGCAATGATTCTGGCGCCGGCTTGCTTGAAGGCCTGCCCGCCTGCGACGTGATCAAAATGGTGATGGCTGTAAACGAGATACCGGATCGGCTGTTTCGTGATCTTCCCGACCTCCTCGAGGTACTGGGCGCCGCCCTGCGGTCGTCCGTAACCGACGGGGTCTGTCACGATCACGCCATCATTCGTAACGATGAACATCGAAAGACTATTCTGATTGCGGAACGTGTACACGTTCTGCGTACCTTCGATCTTCGTGACTTCGATCTGCGGTGCCTGCGCGGGTGTTTGTCCCTGCGAGAAGACCTGCATCATTAATAACGCGCAGACAGGAAGCGCGAGCAGTAAGCGACGCATTGTCGTTTCTCCCTTCAAGTGAATGCCGAGTCTATTGACTCGATATTTTAGCCGGGTTTTACAGTTCGACGATTTCCAGTCCCTGCAAAGCCGCGGCCGCTTTCATACGATCGTCGAATGTGATGAGACGTAGAGCCGGGCCGCTCAAGGCTATCGCGACGTGCAGGGCGTCGAGGGTACGAAGAGCAACGGACGGGCTGGAAAGCAGCATCCGCTCCGCTTCCCGATGGACGGCGGGTGTTAGATCAAGCCGGCGAAAGGACGCCGATTTAGCGTCATCCAGTATCGCCCTGCGGATTTCGTTTGCCTGTTTTGCATCGAGAGCGCCCTCTCGTCTTCTCCTCGCGACGGCCGAAACCACCTCGGTTATGCAAAGGTCGGAAATCATGAGATCCGTCCGTCCTACGAGAAATGACTCAAGGTCTTCCGTTTCGACCTCAGTAACGTAGAGTTTTGCCAATGCGCTGGAATCGAGGTAGACACCGCCTTCGAGCGGATCCTCGTTCGGTAAGTCTTCAGGTTCGCTCTTCTCGTCCATCAATAACTGCCTGGGCCAGCCCAAGAGAGGCCTTGAGCTTTGGCATCTTACGCCGGAACGCTGCGCGGCTTCGAAACGGTTTAGCGGCAACCGGAAGCGGTGGCACCAGACGGGCTACGGGCCGGCCGCGGTCCGTTATGGTTATTTCGTAACCTTTCCGAACTTCTTCCAGCAGGGCGGATAGATTTTGTCTTGCCTCACGGATACCTGCTTCCTTCATATACACATTGTGCTACATGTAACACCTCACCAACAAGTCCGTTGCGAAGCAATTCAGGGACGGTGCACTAAATTCCCTAATTGCGCCTGAAAGGTCACGGCATTTCGGCTAGTTCAGGGCGCAATTAGGGAATTTAGTGCACCGTCCCTGAATTTGTTCGCGCGCAAATTTCAAATTGACCCTTCAAAACTGTAGGAAGTGCGCCGGTCATGCCGCGCCGGGAAAACCTTTTGACATGTAATCAGTGGCCTGATTAGATTTTCCGGCATTTTTACTTGAAGCTGTGGAGGAACGATAAGGATGAAACGACTTCTCTTGGCCGCGCTGATTCTGGTTTGCGGTGTCAGTTATTTTTTCGTGTCCGAATGCATTGCGATCTCCTCAGTGTTCAACGCCGCGGCAGGTCGCTTTGTACAACCGCTGAACGTTCAGCTGCGAGACGCGCGGGGATTCTCTTGAGCTTTGGACTTACGTCGCGCGCCGCTCGTCGGCTTCAGCGTGTTGGGCGGCCGTCCATGGCCAGCGGGCCAGTCGATCCTCGCGCGCCGGACCAGCGACCAGCCGCATCACACTGTGACCCAATATTCCCAAAAGGACATAGGCCGCGGAAATGGCCAACACGGTAGCTACACCCCAGTTGTAGGCACCCCACTCGGGGAAACGCGACATGTACCAATAATCGCGCGGCGGACCGATCACTGCTGCGAAGATCGCTGCCAGGGAAAGACCGCGCCAGCCGAAGCGCCGGGCGATCCGCCAAGTTATGAGGAAGACGAAAGCACACAAAGCGAAGTTAACCACCAGGAGTGCCAGAAAATACGGCTGCCACGTAATCACTTGATGCCACCATCTCGCCTTCTCGCCGAGAGCGATGATACCCAAGCCCGCCACACCAACGGCAAGACCTCCGGCCAGAGCGCCCATGACGCGGTGTGGCGTGGCGCGCGTGAGGACGGCAACCACAGCTAACAAAATCAAGTAGAGGCCGTTAAACAGGTAGAGTTGTTCTGTGGTCATGTATCCACTTTCGTCCGCACCAACGTTTGCCGCTCAGCCGCCGCGCTTTTCAGCGGTCCGCTCCAGCGGCGTTAGCCAGCGTCTTCACCGGGACGCGCAGAGAAACCTTCTTCTGATCGTATGATCGCGGTGTATCCATATTCTGCAAGGGCCTCCACCAAACGCGCACTCGCCCCGCAGCCGTACACTCGAATACAGCCGCACGGCGGCGTCTGGCTGTACTGACCATGATGTTCGTCAATGGTCCCGATCATTGAGGCAGCAACTTCATCTGGTTCGGCATCACCGGATGCATTGAAGAGTGTAACGCCGTGTTCGAGCGAATACTCGCCGCCTTGTTCTTTCCATATGGGAATGGTGGCAGCTCGATTCTTCGGAGTGTCGACGAGCCAGACGTGGATCTCCTTGGCGAGAAGTACGAGGTCTTTTCCGAAATCGGGGTGGACGACAAGCGCCACGGTATGAACTTGATCGCCCATGACCCTCCGTTCCCTCCGTCTGGCTAACGGATAGTGGCTCACCTGCGGCGGCTACTTCCAACAGAATTCAAGAAAACTCGTGCCAGCCATCAGGTGCAGCCAGGTGTTGGGCCGCCTTTATGATGCGAGAGTCTTCTTGGCCGCCGTAAACGCAGATTCTTCGATCTCCACACGTTCCCTCACGATCCTTTCGACCCATTTGTCCAGTCGGCTCTCTCGGTGGAGTTTCGCCAGAAAAGCTGCTCGAGCAGCCAGTTCTGCTGGAATTGATAACGACGTGGATTTAGGTCGCCTGACCACGACTGCCTTTTCCCAAGCCGAATCTTCCTTGGCCTGCGCGGTGACAAGTTGGTCGATTTGGTCTTGAGTCGGTTTTAGCTTTGAGGGTGGTACTTTTCTACGCTTCTTCATAATGGCCAACCGGTAATGATGCGAACGACATTGTGCGGCTTGAGTTGAAAGATGATCTTCAGCTTCCTTCCTCCCGTTGTGTGGCCAGCAATTGATGACGATCGCGATACTTCTTGTTCCGACGAATCTGGAAGTCAGAAAAGAAGCACTCAACCGCTTCGTCGAACGTCACTCCGTGTTCGGCGAGTTTATCGTGCTCAAAGTCGTACTCGAAATCCGACGGAGTAAACCGATGCCAATCGACCACGGGACATTCTATCGCGGAGGTAAAGCTTACGGGATTTGATGTCTGCCCAAGGGGTTGCCGCTCAGCCGCCGCGCTTTTCAGCGGTCGGCTGCAGCGGCTGTTATGCGGCCCCGGAAGGTTTCACGGAATTCGTTACATATCCACAAAAACGGTTCCAATCCTCGGAAGAGGCAAACCATTCGCGCCTGAACATGCTGATTTGTCCATTGTGCGCCTGCAGCACGACCGTGTTCTTCGTCATCCTAGTCCGCGCCCAATGACCCCATAGAAAAACTGATTGCGACGTAACAGCGCTTATTGACAGACTGTGGGCATCGACGGATCCATTAAATCGCGTAGCGCTAGGATTTCGCAGCCACTTCCTGACCGCAATAGCTGCCATGATGCCAAAGCACAATACAAACACCAGCCAAGGCATTAAGACTGTGCTGAAATTACTGGGAAGGTTCGAAGTCGGCTTGGGAACGTTGAGAGCGAGAAGTATTCCGCCTCCCAGGGCGATGCAAATGAAAACGACAGTCAATTTAGGGTCCAAGATCTGTCTTGCCTGAATCAGGTCCAAGGGCCTGACGGTTCCAGAAAAAACAACGGCTGGCGCCGTGTCGTTAAATGGACGCTCGAATTCTCGTCGCACAGGTTGGGTACATGTCGGCTGTTCATGCTGAGAAGCTTTTCGCTTCACTGATCGCAGCAACAAAACACCCGGAAGCAAGAGCAACGAGCAGCTCGCGGCAAACGCGACGAAGAAGGCAGCATAGACGATACTCGAATTCTCTCCGGATGTTATAGCGGCGCCGAACAGGACAAACGCGACAAGTCCCCAAATGATAACCAACAGCGTTCCCAAAATAGCTTTAACGTGAGTCACGATCTATAAGCCCATCTCACCGTTCAGTGCGACATCTTTTTGCCCGCATAACCTAATGATTATCCGAAACCATACTCTTCATTAACTGGATATGCAGCGGCCATATAACATTAATCCAAACGTGACCGCAATTTCGTTTAAGAGTTTGGCTGGGCGGGTTTTAGGAGAAATTGATCCCCGGAAGAATTGCGTGATAGGCCGTCAAAATATCGTTTTTCGGCGGGACATCGTTAAAAGAGTGAGGTCACCAGCGACGACATCCAGGCGGAGCGATTTGAGATTGAGGAAGTGTCCAGATATGCGACGAGAGGTCCTGTGTCGATTAAACAGCTCCTCAGCGCCAATTCCGTTCCCTGATGCGGCGCCGCAGGGCGTCTTTCGGTTCAGGAAGCTCAAGCGATCCTTTTAAGTGACCGATTCGCCGGCCCAAAGGTTGCTCTTCGAGTCCTTTCTCGATCAGTTCTCGAACGAGATCGGATCGCGTTTTACCCAGAGCCTTCGCTTTTCTAGTCAGGGCTTCGGCCTGCCACAGTGAAAGACGGATCGTAAGTTTCTTCTCCATAGCGAATCACGCGATATGCGCGCCCGTCGTCTCGACATAGACGGAGTACAGCGATTCGCTGGCCGTCATGAAGAGGCGGTTTCGTCGCAGGCCGCCGAAACAAACGTTCGCGCAGGTTTCCGGCAGGCGGATCATGCCAATGCGCTCGCCGGCAGGCGTAACGACCTGAACGCCGGGACGGGCGCCGGCCCAGATGTTGCCGTCGGCGTCGCATCGAATGCCGTCGGCAGCGGAGGGCTGACCGGTCCCGGGCATGTCGAGTTGGATGAGCCGCTTTCCATTCCGGATGGTTTTTCCATCAATGTCCCACACCTTGATCTCGCGAGGCGCGCCCGTGTCGGCGACATAGAGCTTCCTGTAGTCGGGTGAAAAGCAGATGCCGTTCGGGCCGCCGACTTCATCGCTGAGCCTGTCGACCTGCGCCGTCTGGCCATCGACGCGATACACCGCAACGGGCGTTTCCGAATCCGCTTTGAAGCCTTCATAGTTGCCTCGAATCCCGTAAGGCGGATCCGTGAACCAGATGCTGCCGTCCGGATGCACGACCGCGTCGTTTGGAGAATTCAGCCGCTTGCCCTGGTATCGCTCGGCGATGACGGTCACGGTTCCGTTGGGCTCGTATCGAACGACCCGACGTCCGCCGTGCTCGCAGGAGAGCTGGCGTCCCTGATAATCGAATGTGTTGCCGTTGCTGTAACCGGACGGATTCCGAAACGTGGTGACGCGTCCGTCGTCAGCAATCCATCGCATCTGGACGTTGTTTGGGATATCGCTCCATACCAGGTAATTCCCTGCACCGTTCCATGCGGGTCCTTCAGCCCACATGGTGCCGAAGTGTAAACGACGGATCGGCGTGTTGCCGACGATGTAACGCCGGAAGCGATTGTCGAGGGCGATGATGTCCGGATCGGGATATTGAATCGGGTCCTGCCGCGAGTAGTCGCGCTGAGAAGGAATTGGAGAAACCTGAGGCTGCTGCTGCAAAGCTGTAATGCCCAACGCTCCACTCAAGAAAGTACGTCGATTCATATTCACCTCACTTGTTTTATCCTCGTCCCACGAACGGCATCTTCGTCGCCATCACAGTCATGAACTGGACGTTCGCTTCGAGCGGAAGATTGGCCATGTACAGAACCGCATCGCACACATGCTTCAGATCCATGCGCGGCTCGGCCATGACGGTTCCGTTTGCCTGCGGAATACCGGCAGCCATGCGCTCGGTCAACGGGGTTACGGCATTACCGATATCGATCTGGCTGCAGACGATGTCGTGATTGCGACCGTCGAGCGAGATGCACTTGGTCAATCCGGTGATCGCATGCTTTGTCGCCGTGTATGGCGCGGAGTTCGGCCGCGGCGCATGGGCTGAAATCGAACCGTTGTTGATGATGCGGCCGCCGCGCGGTTGCTGAGCTTTCATCATGCGGATCGCTTCCTGAGCGCACAGAAATGGTCCGGTAAGATTCACGTTGACGACGGTGGTCCACTGCTCGAACGTCAGTTCTTCCATCGGAATGGCGGGCGCGCCGGTGCCGGCGTTGTTGAACAACAGATCGAGGCGGCTGAACGCCTCTTTCGTTCCGGCAAACAGGCTCCGGACCTGGTCCTGCTTCGAGACGTCGGTCGGTACGACGAGCATCCGGTTCCGGGCCTGTCGAGCCTGCGCCGCGGTGCTTTCGAGTTCGGGAACCCGCCTTCCGGCAAGCACGACGGAATAGCCGTCGTTGTGCAGCGCGAGGCTGACGGCGCGTCCGATCCCGCTTCCGGCGCCCGTCACAACCGCGACTTTTCCCAATGGCATCGGGGTAATGTATCATGCGATTTACGTCAGGAGGTCCGAACATGTTGAGGAAATATGTCGTCGTTGCGGCGTTACTCATCGCCGGTGGTTTCACGTTGATGGCGTCGATGCCGATGCCCGCGGCGCAGCAATCACAAGCCGTCACATTCCAAAAAGACGTCCTCCCGATCCTTCAAAAGAACTGTCAAAGCTGCCACCGCCCCGGACAGATTGCCCCGATGTCGTTCCTCACTTATAACGACACGCGACCGTGGGCGAAGGCGATGAAGAGCGCCGTCATCACGAAGAAGATGCCGCCTTGGTTTGCCGACCCGAAATTCGGTCACTTCGCAAACGATCGCTCGTTGAAAGCCGCCGACATCGACATCATCAGCCGGTGGGCCGATGGAGGGGCACTCGAAGGAAATCCGAAGGACGCGCCGGACGCCGTACGCTGGCCGCGCGACGGTTGGGAGATCGAGCCCGACATCGTTGTGAACGGCCCGGAGTTCACGGTAGCGGCGAAACCGAAGAACGACGTGATTGAATGGATGTACGTCACCGTCCCAAGCGGAGTCACCCAGGACACCTGGATCACGTCGATGGAGGTTCGTCCGAGCGAGCCTTCGGTCACGCATCACATCTGTGTTTACTTCAAACCGCATACTCCCGACGTCGTGTACAACAAGCCGATATGGACGGATAAACAACGCGAAGACGATGGCAGCGCCGTTCCTGCAGCCGCAGGAATCAATGGACGCGGCATTCCCATCTCGGTCACGGCCGGATCCAACGGCATCGAAGGGTGCTATGTCCCCGGACAGTACACGCAGGATTACCGCGTCCATCGAGCGGCGAAGCTGTTCAAGGCAGGAACCGACATCGTCTTCCAGATCCACTACACCCCGAACGGCAAAGTCACCGTTGACCGGCCTCGCATCGGGTTCACCGTAGCGAAGCAACCGCCGGAGCGCGTGTACGTGTCGCTGGGCATGTCCGCGCCAAGTGACGCGAAGAGCTTCGCCATTCCGCCGAACAACGGAAACTGGGAAAGCCCGCCTGCCGAGGCCACATTCCTGGAAGATGCGGAGTTCGTGTGGATGTTCCCCCACATGCACGTGCGCGGGAAGGACATGACGTACAAGCTCATCTTCCCCGACGGCAAAACTGAAACGATCCTCAGCGTTCCCAGGTACGACTTCAACTGGCAGCTTGGATACGACGTCGCCAGGCCGATCGCCGTGCCGAAGGGTACGCGGCTCGTAGTCACCGCGCACTTCGACAATTCCGTGAACAACAAGTTCAATCCCGATCCGAACCGGACCGTGTATTACGGCGACATGACCTGGGAAGAAATGATGTTTCCTTTCTTCAGCGTGATCGTCGATAAGAACGTCAACCCGCGGCGAGTGATTCAGATCGTTCGCGGCCGGCGCTCGGAAGGCGCGTAAACGCTCATGGCTTCAGCCACTGTTGCGGAACCGCTTCCGTTAGTCGCTCTGCATCACGTCCCACGCGGTCCGCTTTCCGAATTCGTCGAATTGTTCTGGTACTACCGCGGCCACGACGTCGAGTACTCCAAAGAACGCATTCTGCCGATGCCGAATACGGAACTGATCATATTCCTCGAGGAAGGTCCCAACTGGGCAGGAATCTCGGGTCCGCAGTCGGAATCATTCATTATCGAAAGATCGTCAATGGACGAGATTCTCGGCGTTCACTTCAAACCTGGAGGCATCTTCCCGTTTCTGCGTTTTCCGTTGAGCGAACTGCACGGGCGGCATGTCGGGCTCGACGACGTCTGGGGCCGCCAGGCAGCCGGCGAACTCGTGTGCCGGCTCCATGAAACGGCGACCGTCGACGCGAAATTCCGGTTACTCGAAGAATGGCTGCAACGGATCGCCGTGCATCCGTTGCAGCATCATCCGGCCGTGTCTTTTGCCCTCAGGGAATTTGAAAGGGATTCCGGTCTCACGTCGAGCGCGCGGATCGCCGAGCGCGTTGGCTTCAGCCAGCGGCGATTCATCGAACTCTTTCGCAATCAGATCGGCATGACGCCCAAGTTGTATTGCCGGGTCCAGCGATTTCAGGGCGTCATCACCCGGGTGGAGAAGGCCATGGATGTGGATTGGGCCGATGTTGCCCTGGAGTGCGGCTACTTCGACCAATCGCACTTTAACCACGATTTTCGCGAATTCAGCGGGCTCAGCCCGACCGAGTACATGGAACTCCGCACGCAACACCATAGCCACGTGCAGGTGCGGTAAACCCTCCCGTCAATTTTTTACAATACCCGCGGCACCCCGCCCTCATATATTCGCGAACTCTGAAAGGAGACTATCCAGCGATGGCAATCACACCTTACCTCTTGTACGAAGACGTCGACGCGGCTCTGAAATTTCTATCGAAGGCGTTTGGTTTCAAGGAATACGGCGAATCATTCCGCGGAGACGACGGCAAATTGAGTCACGCAGCCATGAAGCTCGGCAAAGACGTCGTCATGATGGGATGTCCCGGGCCCAAATTTAAGAACCCCAACCGGCTCAAGCAGAAGGTCGCCGTGATGCAGTACGTCGATATCAAGAATGTCGACGGTCATTATGAACGGGCAAAAAAGGCGGGGGCGAAAATCCTTGAAGAACCGCAGGACACGCATTACGGAGCTCGCCGGTATGGCGTCGAGGATCCCCAGGGGCATTATTGGTATTTCGCAGCTCCTCTTCCCAAACGGGCTGGAAAGAAGCGATAAGCAATTGCTGTTACGTAATTACGTAAACATATATAGGCAATCGCACGATTGTTGGATTGCGCGATTGCCTATATATATTCCTAAGTTGCGTATGGCCGATAGCGTAGCCGCTATCGGGGCGTTTCCTGATCGCCGGATGACCCCACGAACAGCTTCTTCCCATCCACGAACGTAATGATGCTGCCGTTCGCGCGATTGGCTCCGTCCTTCGCCTGAAATCCTTCGATAAGGATTTCGACACCCGGAAGCAGCGACTGCTTGGTCCAGCCGCGGCGCAGCAGCGCGTTCGGGGCGGCGGCTTCGATCATCCACGGTGTGACCTTACCGGTGGCGGGGTCCTTCACCTCAACATGGATCCACGCATGAGGATTGATCCAATCCATCTTCTTGACGGTGGCACGCATCTTGACCGGTTTGTTCGCATCGAACTCCGCTGAGAAGGCGTGGTGTGCCCAAACTGGAACGGCCGCCAGCAGTACGGTTACCGCAACTGCGATTGCGAAAGTTTTTCGCATGACTCTGGGTCTCCTTTCATTCACCTTTATTACTTTTTCTCCTGAGCTGCTTCCTGGGCGCGCGCCCCGCTTAGGGAATTAAACATCGCATTATTACCCTCGTGACACGCATATTCAAAATTCTGATATCCGGGTTCCATGGTTAACGGAAATGCAACCTTGAAGGGCGCGACGTAGGTCTTCGAATCCTCGACGAGCACTTCGTACTTCATTTCATTGGTACCGATTCGCGTGAATTTCTCGGTCAGTTTCAGGGCATCGCTGGTTGGAGTGCCTCCGCCGTTCAATCCGATTCCTGTTCTGTTCGGAAGGAAGTTCGTGGTTTCGACGACGAGCGTAGTGCCTTCCCAGCGGCCGCGGGCATCGCCCATGTAGGAACGGACGTTCGAACCGGAACGCGGCCGGCCGTCGAGCGGAATCACGCGAGCCTCATGCACCATTTCCTGGAGGATCGTCACAAATCCCGGCGACTGCACGATCTGCTGGCCGTTGCCATATATCACGGGGAAAATCGATCCCGTGACACCGCGGGAGATGCAGCGGATATAGAAGCTGAAATCCTCGGGAGAATCGGCCTTGGGATTATTGTTGCCCGCGCCTTCCGGAATTCGGCGGGCTCGCGCGTCAGCCGTCAGGTCCGGCGTTCTGCCATTCGCCGGTTCGACCACAAGCGATGTCTGCCGGCACGGCCGACGCGCACGTTCGGCCCAATGTGACGGCGGGCCGGTGCCGATGCGGGCGTCCGGATTGGCAAATTCCTGTCTGTCGGTCTCCGACTGTCTGGCGATCGTCGCTTCGCGTTGAGCGATTTCCTGCTCGGTGAAGTACAGCTTGTCACCAAGATTGGCGGCACGGTTCATACCCGTTCCGATACAGTCATCGCTTGTCCATATGCCCTGCAGATCAGGATCGCCCCATGGAGTCTTCGGCGTCGCATAGCTTTTCGCGGACGGCGCAGCAGTTCTGGACGCCTGACCGGAAGCAATGCTCGCTGCAGCGACGACCATGATCGATGCCAGAAGTAAACGTTTCATCTCGATCTCCTATTTCGTTTCTGCCGCCGTATCGAGGGCTCGCGCGCCGCTGAGAGAATTGAACATCGCATTGTTGCCCTCGTGGCACGCGTATTCGAAGTTCTGATAACCGGGCTCACGTGTGATCGGGAACCCGACTTTCCAGGTCTTCGCGTAAACCCTGGGATCGTCGATCATCATCTCGTAGTTAATCGTATTTTGATCCACGCGTGTGAACCGTTCGGTCAGCTTCAGCGCATCGCTTGTGGGAGTACCGCCGCCATTCAGACCGATACCTGTCTTACCGCCGAAGAAATTCGTCGTCTCCACGACGAGCGTGTTGCCTTCCCATCGGCCTCGTGAATCGCCCATGTAGGATTTCGCGCCGGCGCCCGAGTGCGTATTGCCGTTCAAGGGAATGACTCGATGTTCGTGGACCATCTCCTGAAGGATGATCACGTATCCAGGCGCCTGCATGATCTGGGTTCCGTTACCGTAAATGACGGGCAGGATGGATCCCGCCGGGCCGCGAGAGATGCATCGGATGTAGTAACTGAAGTCCTCCCACGATGCCGGCTGCGCCGCGCCGCCTCCACCGCCACCTCGGCCGCCGCGCGCAGCGGCTGCGGGCGTGAGATCCGGAGTTCTGCCGTTCGGCGGATCGATCACGAGCGACGTCTGTCTGCAAGGCCGCCGGGCGCGTTCGCCCCAGTGGCCGGGCGGATTGATCGTTGCGCGGGCATTGGCGGCAACAAACTGCTGTTTATCGTTGTCCGTCTGTCTGGCGATCGCGGCTTCGCGATCCGTGACTTCCTGTTCGGTCAGGTACAGTTTGTCTCCGAGATTCGCGGGACGCTGCATGGGGGTGTTTATGCAGTCATCGCTTGTCCAGGTTCCCTGGAAATCCGGATCGCCCCATGGTGTCTTCGGAGGCGCGTACTTCTGCGCCTCGAGCGACGCCGGCAGCATGACGCACAACATGCCTGCTGCGATCAGCATCACGAATCGATGACTCATTGCAGTTCTCCCTGTCACTTCTTGCGAAGATGCCCGTACATCAACTCTTCGGCGAATTCGACGCACTTGAATTCATTGAGCTGAGCGCCGCGTTCCATCCGGCGATACAGCGGCATGCTGATTTTCCACGCCCGCGTGAATATCGTCGGGTCCTCGATTGTGGCCTCGTAGTTGATGCGGTTCGGATCGACCAGCGTGTAACGTTCCGTGACCTTTACGTTCTCCGACATGAAATTGCCCGCACGATCGAACCAGCTCATCCCGTTCAAACCGGTAACTTCGATAACGAGCGTGTCGCCTTCCCAACGGCCGTTGGATGTGCCCATCCATGTGTCCACGGCGACTTCCTTGGGCTTGCCCATGTTCACGACACGATTCGCGGTCGCGTACTCATATGCAAACGCGATATCGGCCTGCGACTGGATGATCATAAACGGGAACCCCATATATGTCGCGCGAGGTATACCGGGCATGAAGCACTTGACCTCGGGATCCAGCGTCAGCCGATTCTTAAAATTCTCTCTCTGCTTCGCGGCGGCTTCGGGTTTATACGGGATGTCTCCACCTTCGACAACTCCCTGTCCCGCCGGTGTCGCGCCGACAGCGCCGAGCTGATGAAACGGGCCGGCCAATGCGCCGTGGTCGCGCAGATCCCAGTTTGCAGTGCTGAGTGTTTGCCAGAGACCCGTCAGGTTCGGCTTGCCTCCAGGCATGCGCGGTACATTCGCGCCAGCGCGCGCCGGTGCCTGCCCTCGCGCCGGGGCCGCGGGCGCCTGACCGCGGGCGGGTGCCTGAGCGAAAACAGCGAAAGCAAAGCAGACGCTGACAAGGATGATCGTGACGAGGATCGAAACTTTTAACCGATTGGACATGAAATTCGGTCTCCTGAATATTGGTCGCGATTACTGCGGATTTTCGTTTTCAGCCGACGATCCGGCGAATACCCTCTTGCCGTTCGCAAGCGTGACGCTTTGAGCGTTGGCGACGTGCGGAGCATTCTTCGCCAGCCAACCCGTGACCGTAACCGTATCGCCCTGTTTGAGGGAGTTTCGGGTCCAGCCGCGTCTCATCAACCCGTTTGGACTGGATAGTTCCCAATCCCAGTTGTTGACCTTGCCGGTGGCTTCATCCTTCACGTCGATATAAAACCGCGCATGGGGGTTGACCCACGCGAGCTTGGTTATCGTTCCGGTCACAGTGACCATCTTGCTTCGGTCGAATTCTGCCGCGAAGGAATGATGCGCGACAGCAGGAATCGTGGCTGCGAGACTAAGTAGTGCGGCGGTGGCGAGCCATATTCGAATCTTCATATCTGGACTCCTTTTCGTAGCGTCGGGCCCACCGTCCAGTTCAATGAGGTACACCGCTTCGCGGCCTCTTCACATCTGGACGGTTCCCCCACGCCCTTAGTTAGCGTCGGGTCCCCCACGTCGGGACCTACTTGTCGTAATACTTCGATGACGTTTCGCCCTCGTTGCAGACGAACTCGATGAGATCCGTGTCGAGCAGGACGCGCTGGTTCACGCGGACTGTGAACGACTTCGTGTAGGACTTCGGATCCTCAATCGTAATGTCGATTTCCACAGTGCCGAAATTCGGCCGCCGGAAACGTTCGGTCATTTTGCCGGTGTTGGTCAGGGGGCTGCCGTTCACGTCGAGCCACACATCATCTCTGAAGCCGACGGTCTCCACGACAAGCGTGTCGCCTTCCCAATGTCCGACCGAGTAACCGCGCCACCACGGCTGCGGATCGTTGTTGGGCAGCGGACGGCCATCAAGAAATATCTGACGGACCTCGGCCTGAGCCTCATACATGACGATCATGACGTCCTGCGTCTGAACGATTTTGCGCGGCTGTGGATGCAGGTGGAGCTGCATCAACCCGATAGGCAGGCAATGCGCGTCCGGGTTGTCTTTCGCGTTGGCTTTCGCGCGGCCGTCGCGGAGTTCTTTTGCCCAGGGTGTGTACGGCGGGCCACCCTTGATATTTGCTCCGATCTCGAAGAAGGTCGCAAGCGGAGGCGTACCGTCCGGACTTGCCTGAACCGGCGGAGGAGCATCCGCTCTCGGCGCATTGCTCGGCCCGGCGGGAGCCGGTGCTCCGCCTGCCGGTGCTCCGCCTGCAGGAACTGCGCCACCTGCGCCACCCGCGCCACCGGCACCCCCGCGGCCACCGCCGCCCGCAGCACCGCGGCCACCACCACCGCGACCGGCTTCCCAGAGTCCGGTAAAATCGACTTTTCCGTCAGCCGTACGCGGTGTCGGAGCGGTCAAGTCGGGCTTGCCGTCTTTTTTAGGAACACCACGCGTTGGATAATCCGCCCACTGCGCCCAAAGCGAAGTGGACATCGCGGCGACAAACAATGCGACGTGCAGAGCGTTGAATAAAGTTTTTCGTGTAGTCATTATTTCGATCCTTTTCGAGCCTGCTCGGCGGCCTTCTCTTCAACGCGGGCGCCCTTGAGCGCGCCCTCCATTCCGTAGTTGCCTTCGTGGCAGGCATATTCAAAAAGCTGGCCCTGACTCTTTGTTACGGGAATCTCCACTGTCCACGGCCGTTCCCACGTTGATGGATCATCGACTGTGAACTGATAGATAAGCGTTTCGGCGTCGACGCGGCGGAAGCGTTCGATCAGCTTCATGTTCGCGCTGGCGCCGCGAAACGCGTTCTTGTCTGAAAAATTTGTGGTCTCGATAACCAGCGTGTCGCCTTCCCAGCGGCCGCGGGAGTCGCCTTTCCAGAGACGGATATTCGAAGGAAGATGTGGACGCCCGTCTGTCGGAATGATGCGAACTTCGTGGCCCATCTCGATCAGCAAGGCGACGGAGTCCTTCTCCTGAACGATCTGGATATTGTTGTTGTAAGCGGTCGGCGTCATCGGCGGTCCAGCGCCCTGAAGGATCAGGCAGCGCTCGGGGAGCGGCCGGTTTTCCGGACCGTCGAATTCATGTCCGCGACTGACCGCCTGCCGCTCCTGTGCTCGTTCGCGCGCAGCGGGCAATGTCGGAGGGATTCGGCCGGTCGATGGTTCGATGACGAGCGACGTTCGCCTGGTCTTCACTACCTTCGTTCCGCTGTCCCACCAGAAATCGTTATACGCGCGGCCAACGTCCGCTTCCGCGGGCCCGTCACGACGATCCTTGTTGTTCCGCTCGACGACTTCTTTTTCGTACGCCAGCGCTTCCTGCTCTGTGAAGAACTCCTTGTTCGCAAGATTGGCCGGTCGCTCCATCGGCGTGATTGTGGCAAAGCTCCACGTACCTTGCAGGTCGGGGCGGCCGTCGCGGGTGCGCAACGACTGGCCCGTTGCAGCCTGCGCAGTCAGGACAGCGACGGTTATCGCAAGCAATATCCTTCGGTTAGCCATGCTTTGGGGCCAGATTCTAATAGAAGTCGCCCGACGTGTGTAGAGTTATCAAGAGCCCCTAGGGAACCGGTCCCCGTACGGCTCGGATTCGATTGTTGCTGGAGTCCGCGATGAAGATATTGCCCGCCGCGTCGGACGTTACAGCATATGGATAGTTGAAGTTAGCGCCGAGGGCGGGTCCGTTATCACCGAGATTCGGCATCGGCTGGTCACCACCGGCGATGACGGTGCTGATCCCTGTCGCAGCGTTTACTCTTCGAATCTGCAGCGGGTAAGACCAATCCACGATGAGAAGATTCCCCGCGGGATCAAGGCCAACGGCTTCCGGGTAAACGCTTACTGCCGTTGCGAGTTGATTCCGGCAGCAGGGATTGCTGCCTCCGCCGGCGACGGTCGTGATGATCCCCGTCACGACATCGACACGACGGACGCGACCGTTTTCGGTGTCGGATATAAACAGGTTTCCATCGGCGTCACTGACAATTCGGATTTCGGATCCGAGGACAGCATTGACAGCCAATCCACCATCGCCGATACCGGATGCCGGTTGGCCGCCGCCCGCCACGGTCGTAATGACTCCCGTCGTGAGATCCACTTTCCGAACCCGCCGGCTTCTGCTTTCCCCGATGAAAAGATTCCCGCGCTGATCCACGGCCAAATCGGATGGCTGGACACCCGCATTTATTGCGAGTCCTCCATCGCCAGAGAATTCCGCCCGGCCATTGCCGGCCACTGTCGAGATCGTCCGGGTCCGCGCATCGACCTTGCGCACTCGAAAGATCACGCCCTCCGCTATATAGAGGTTGCCTGCCTCATCGACGGCAACTCTCCCGCCGACTCCGTAGAAATAGAAGTCCGTCGCAGGAACACCGGTTTCCAGTTTCGTGCCCCCGCCCGCAACTGTCGTTATGGTTCGCGTCGATGCATCGATCCGGCGAATCCGATTGTTGCCGGCATCGGTAATGAACATGTTTCCGCTTGAATCGACAGTCACACCGTCCGGACCTCTCAGCGTAGCGGCGATCGCAGCGGTGTTGTCCCCCAGAGCAGCGCGTTGTCCGGTTCCCGCGACGGTGGTAATGAGCTGGGTCGCCGCGTCCACCTTGCGTACGAAGTAATGAATTCCATTGTTAGCGCTGTCGCCGACGAAGAGGTTGCCTCCCCCGTCGACAGCAACCGCCCACGTTCGATCGAACGTGGCGGTGGTCGCAGGCCCGCCATCGCCGACTCCATCAGCAGGACTTCCCCCGCCGGCGACTGTTGTGATGATTCCGGTCGCCGGATCGACCTTGCGCACTCTGTCGCCGCTGTCGGCGATCAACAGATTGCCCGAAGCATCGACCGCAAGCCCGATCGGCCCGAGCGCCGCCTCGAGGGCGGAACCTCCGTCGCCGCTCGCGCCGGAGCGGGCACCGCCGCCGGCGACAGTTGTAATTCGATTCGAATCCAGATCGACTTTGCGAACGCGCCCGTTGCCGGCGATGTAAAGCGCTCTTCGCGCATCATCGACCGCAAGGCCGTACGTTCCGCTGAGCGTTGCATTCCTGGCATCGATGTTTTCGCCAGAGTAGCCGGACACCCCGTTGCCGGCAATCGTCGTCATGATGTTTGTCCGGGCGTCGACGCGGCTGATGAGGTTGTTGTAATAGTCGCCGATGTAGAGATTTCCTTCGGCATCGATGGCAAATCCCGTCATGTATGCGAAACAAGCCTTGAGCGCGTCAATTGGTTGCTCGTTGCAGAAACCGTAATGGCCGTCTTTCCCAACGATTGTGGTAATGACTCCCGTGCGCGCATCGACTCTGCGGATGCGGCCGCCTTCGGCAATCAACAAATTGCCGGAAGAATCGAACAGCACTCCTACCGGCGCGGTCATACCTGCTGCGATTGCAGGACCTCCATCGCCCAATGCGGAGTTCGGATTGCCTGTTCCGGCAACTGTCGTGATCGTTCCAGTCCGGCTGTCGATTCGCCGGACCCTGCCGTTTTCATAATCCGCAACAAATACGTTTCCGTTCGCATCGACAGTGAGTGCTGTCGGATTAACGGTAGCAGCGCGAGCCGGCCCGCCCTCACCCGTATATGTGCTTCCGCCCGCCACGGTCGTGATGTATCCCACCGGCAACTCACTGAGCGGAGCGGCATCCACCAGGACAGATGCCTGCGCCAGGCCGCCGCGGTTCTGAACAGAGAGAATGCCGAGGCCGTTGGGAAGATCCGGAATTGTGAGCGTGATGGTCTGCGTGTCGACGATAGTCCGGTCCTGGATCACAGCACCCGCCAGGACGACCACGCTGTCCGGAGCAAAGTTGGTTCCGGTCAAGGTCACTCTTTGTCCCTTCCGTACCGTGGAAGGGGGATTCAGAATCCGCGGTTCGCCGTAACCGATTTCTCTCGCCGATCGGTCGCGCGCGGTCACAACGGCCTTGCCGTTCTGTGTGATCACAATGCCGCGCGGCCGTTCGAAAGTCCCGGCCTGAGCGGCGGAAACGACTTCGCCTGTCCGGAGAATGATTCGGACCCGCCCCGATTCGGGTTCGGTGAGGTAAATGTTGCCCGTCGAATCGGATGCCACGCCGGACGGCGATGTGAAACCATTAAGCCTGCCGATAGTGTCGACTTCACCGGTTTCCCTGACGCGACGAATGACCCCGTTTCCCGAATCGGCAACCAGAACCGTGATCGGTGGTGGCGCCGTTCCGGCCCGCAACCGTTCCACTTCCTGAGCCGCCGTTTCGGCTTCGACAGCGATCCCCATAGGCGCATTGAATCGCGCCCGTTCGCGGGAACCATCCGCGAAACCCGGCGGCCCCGGCTGCCCTGCGACGATCTCGACAAGTCCGGTCGTCAGGCTGATTCGACGAATGGTGTGATCGCCTGCGTCGGCGACCCACAGATTCCCGCGTCCGTCGAGTGCAATGCCCTGTGGACTAATGAATGTTGCCGCCAGACTGCTGACTCTGCCGCCACTCCCGGACGTCACTCTGCGAATCACCCGATTGGCGGTATCGCTGACGTAAAGACTGCCGTCCGCGTGGTTCAATGCCAGAAATCCGGGGTTTTTGAACATCGACTCGAGCCGGACGCCGTTTCTCAGTCCGGCGCTACCCGCGACTCCTGCGTATGGCTGCGGCGTCTGGCCAAGACTGTCGGCACGAAGAATCGCGTGCGTTTCCGTCGAAGTGAGAAACAGACGTCGCGCCGGATCCTGAGCGACAGCCGCGACATCAAATCCAGCGGGAGCGCTATCCACTTTGACAACGCTGGCGGTGGCAGTCTTGATCAAGCCACCGATCGTCATCGTGAGTGTCGAAAAACCGGCCTTCCTTCCCTGAACGCCCGACGATCCTGCCAGGCTTGCAATCGACGGATCGAGACTCGTCACACGGACGTCGAAGTCGTCACGCGGCGCTCCGATCTTGTCGAGGACCAGAAGCCGCAGAGGCACGGTGTTGCCTTCGTTCACGACCATCTCGTTCGTGAGTTGATTCGAAGACGGATCGATCAATGAAATGCTCTCCGGAGCCGCCGTGTTTCCCGGAAAAAAGCGCCGGGCGCCACCGCCATCGATGCGGAACGGAACCTGACTTCCGGAACTGCCGGCCATCGGCAGAACCAGCGGCGTGCCGTCCGTGTTGAAAAACGCGAGGGTTCCAGCCGTGGTTGCGGCGCCGGCGCTCAAAAGGATCAGGCGGGTCGTGAATCCGCCGTCTAAAGCGATCTGAGGGAAGACGAGAGGCGCGTTCGACGGCGCAAGCGTCATGTCGGCGACCGGTAGTGTCGTCAGCACGAGATCGCCGCGGCTGTTGATCGTAAGCTTCAAAGTGATGGGAATGATCGGTATCGAACTGCGAATTTCCAGAACGCCGCTAAAGCCGTCAGCGACCGACGGAAACAGCTCATGGACAAATCGAGCGATGTGACTTCGCGCCGGAAGCGCGATCGGCGAATTCGTTTCGATGACAATGCCGCTGCGATCGGTCAGCGTGAAGATCACATTCGCCGGGAGGTCTCCACGATTGGCGATTGCAACGCCGGTCTGCGTGCCGATGTAATCCACGAAGATGCGCGCGGCCGTGGTGCTGCGCGTTGCGCCGACGCCGGCTTCGGTCACCAACCGGCCGCCGGGCCCGAACCTGAAAATTGCGCTGCCCGCGGGGGCCGCACTGCCTGAGTCCGGTTCGACAGCGGCATAGCCGACCTTCACATCCGACAGGCCCTCGAGTTCCGAGCGATAACTGCCGTGAGGGGGAATGTCGTACACAAAATCCGCCACCGTGTTGCCCTGTTGTCGAAGCAACAGCGCCCGGCCATCGGAATCGACAAGATTCACGCGCCCCCGAAGTGCGCGCGCACTCGGATTGATCAATATGAGCTGCGTGGAATAACCGCCACCGGCGGCGATGTGCGGGAACACGATGCCGCCTGCGGGCGCCCCCGCGGCAACGTTGACGACAGGAAGCGTGGTGTAGAGCGGCTCGCCATACGTATTTTGAGTCAGGCGCAACGTAATTGCCGCAAGAGGCCGGTTGCTCTCAAACGTCAGGCTGCCGCTGAAAACTGCGGGCCGGTTCGTGAACAGTTCGTCGACGAATCTTGCGACGTGTCCGCCGGGCCCCAGTTCCAATGGCTTTTGTCCAAACTCGACGCCCGCAGCGTCGCGGAGAGTGAGTGTGACATTAGCCGCCTCCGCGGAGCGGTTCACCAGCGCAACTCCGGTCCGTGTCGCGGACGATTCGTCCACAAAGATCCGGCCGGAGACGATCATCTCCGCAGAACCGACGCCGGCTTCGCTGACCAAAACGCTGTTCGAGTTCGTGAACGAAAACAGCGCAGACCCTGCGGCAGTCGTACTCGTATCGGGAGTCGCCACGGCATAACCGACCTGAGTCTCGCTTTGAGCACGTAAGGGGTCTGCGTCGGCGGCAAGTATCAGTGCGAAAACAATCAGTCGAGCGGAGCGCATCATGCGATCCGCGATTATACATGCGCGACACGGTTCAGATGCGGATGACGACCTTCCCGAAATGCGCGCCGCTCTCGAGGTGCCGAAAAGCCTCGCGGGCTTCTTCGAATGCAAAGACTTTGTCGACGACCGGATGGAGTTTGTGGAAAGAGATCGCCCGATTCATGGCTTCGAACATGTCGCGTGATCCAACGAAGATTCCCTGGACCTGTATCTGCTTCCCAAGGATCGGCATAGGACTCGCAAGCGCCTCAGCTCCGGTCAGCAAACCGATCAAGCTGATTCGACCGCCGACGCGAACGGCATTCATGCTGCGCGCGATGGTACCGGGTCCGCCGACCTCGATGATATGGTCGACGCCGATTCCCCCCGTAAGCTCCACGGCCTTCTGGTCCCAGTCCTCTGTGGTCTTGTAGTTGATGAGACCGCTCGCTCCCATGTCCGCGACTCGTTGCAGTTTTTGATCGCTGCTTGATGTAACGATCACACGCGCCCCCGCAAGCCGCGCGAATTGCAGGCCTAAGATGGAGACTCCGCCCGTGCCCTGCGCAAGCACGGTGATGCCGGGCTTGAGTGTCCATGTCGTCAAAGCGTTCCATGCGGTAACGCCCGCGCACGGCAGTGTCGAAGCTTCTTCGTACGACAGATGAGATGGAATGTGTACGACGCCATCCTGATTCAGTACGACATATTCGGCAAACATGCCGTCGACGGAGCCGCCAAGCGCGGCGCGTTGCGTGTGCGGCGAGACTTCTCCGCTCAGCCAGGTCTGCATGAAGATACCGGCTACGCGATCACCCGGTTTCACGCGCGTCACACCCGGTCCGATTTCCACAACTTCACCGGCGCCATCCGACATCGGAATCAACGGCAGTTTCAGTTCGCGGCGATATCGGCCTTGCGCGATCATGAGGTCGCGATAATTGAGCGAGACCGCGTGGACGCGGATCAGCACTTCGCCGTGACCGGCCTTTGGAGTTTCCCTCTCGGCACGTATCAATGAATCGATCCCGTTGGCTTCCCGTATTTCGTAGAGCTTCATGGTGTTGGAGTATAAGAAAAAATGGGCTAACATTGCCGACCCAAAGCACGACCGTTGGAACAAAAGCACAATAAAAGGTTTAGTGACGTGAGAATTGTTGGCAGGCATTTGCAAGAAAGGATTAGATCAATGAGAAAAATAGCAGGGATAGTTGTTGCGACGATGGTGCTGTTACTTGGCACTCTCGTCTTGTCTGCTCAGCAGGCTCCGGCAGGCGCACCTCCGCAAGGCGGCGCAGGCGCCCAGGCCGGACGCGGGGGCGGCGGCGGCCGTGGCGGCCCACCGCCTGCGATGAGCTTTTTCATCACAAGCGTCGGTAAAGGGGACGGCGCAAACTATGGCGGCATCGCTGGAGCTGATGCCTATTGTCAGTCGCTGGCAACTGCCGCGGGACGCGGCATGGCAACCTGGCGTGCATACCTCAGCACTCAGGGAGCCGGCGCCGTAAACGCGCGCGACCGGATCGGTACTGGACCGTGGGCAAACGCCCGCGGGCAGGTCATCGCCGCAAACGCTGCCGAGTTGCACGGCGACACGATCGAGCAGGCAAGGCTCGGCAACCGCGTCAACAAAACAACCGCTCTGAATGAGAAGGGCGCGCCCATGAATGGTGTCGGGGACATGCCGAACACGCACGATATCCTGACGGGATCCACTCCAGACGGCCGCGCATACACCGACGCAATGGACCACACCTGCAACAATTACTCGAGCAACAGCACGGGTAATGTCCAGTTGGGGCACCACGATCGTCTTGGCGGCGCGAACGCATCGTGGAATTCCGTGCACGCCAGCCAGGGCTGCAGCCAGCCGCAACTGGTGGCCACCGGCGGCGCCGGCTTGCTGTACTGCTTCGCGACCACACCGAACTGAACCCACAGAGACACGGAGACACGGAGGGGGATCGGAACACAGTCCGATCCCCCTCCGTGTCTCTGTGTCTCCGTGGTTACCGAAACTCGAGTCTTGCGACCACGTTGTCTTTGAACATGAAGATTTGCGACTGACCGCCGCGAAGGTCCTTCCAGACAATAATCGGACGGCCGTTATCCACCGCCACACGCGGAACTCCCGCCTCATCCGACGCCGGCGATGTGCGCGCCGGCTCCCTGGGCTCGCCTGACGCGGAAACACGCGCGTGAACAATGAAACCCCGACTGGCGGCCGCGATGGCAATGTCGTCATCCTCGATCACTTGAATGGACGGGAAGATCGCTTCGCGACCCCGCAGCGACAGGAGTTTCGGAGGGGAAAAGTTCAGACCGTCGGTGTCGGACGCAGCCAGAAAAATCTCGGGCAGACCATTCGCCGACGCGCTCCACGCAACGAATACCCGGCCGCTGGGCGAGATCGCAGCCGCAGGATTCACCGCGCTCTGGATATCGGCCGACAAAAGCATCGAATTGGAAAACGATTCTCCGGAATCATCGGACAGCACCGCATGAACGCGTCGTTTGTATTCGATATCGGTATGCCACGCGACGATCACACGCTTTCCGCGAACAGCAATCGACGGCACCAAACCACCTTCGCTTCCGCCGATGGCTCGCCGCGATCCGGCCGAATTCCAATAGATGATGCGTGTGTCACCGTCGCTGTTGGTTTCGTCCCATACAGCGAACAGCCGCCCGTCCTGCCATGCAACATCGGGAGGCCCGGTGATCGCTGAACCATCGGACAGAACCTGTGGCTGGCCAAAGCTGTCGCCTCCGTTTTCCGAGCGGGCGAGCATCACCTGATAGGTGCCGGATGACATATCCGACCACACCACGCTGGCCGATTTATCGTGGACGACGACGCGCGGCAGATCCGATATGCCTGAATTGCGGGAGATGTTCAGGGGAATGGAAAAAGTGCCGTTCGCATTCGAGTGGCTATAAAGAATCTCGGGATTGGTCTCGGAGTCGTCCTGCCACACGACATGGATTCTTCCGGACTCGGCCGCAACCGACGGGAAACCCCCGGCCTGCAGAAACATCAGCGCGACAGCAACGATTGAAACACCCATCGAAGCTCAATGACTCATTGCGTAAATCATGAAGTTGAGTCCCAGCCGATATGCCTGACCGCTCAACGTCACGGGATAGCAGGCGAGGTCCATGTACTCCCACGCATCGCCAAGGTCCGAGTTGTACGTCACGACGACCTGGACGCGTCCAGTATCGTCCGAGATTCCGTAAATGCGCGGCACCGTATCGTCCGGCTGTTCCCAATACGGTTCGCCGTAGCAGCCGTTGCCGCGGTTGGGAATCTGAATGATTTCGTTGATGTCGTAGAAGGTGTGGAAAATCTCGTGGCTCAGCGGAAGAACTTCCATCCGCCGATCCGGAAAGACTTTTCTCATTTCATTTTCGAAATTGGCCTTCTGGCGCAGTCCCCAGAAATCGTCGACATGAAGAAACCCGCCGCGGTCGAAATACTCTCGAAGCCGTTCAGCCTCGTCATCGGTGAAGAACAGGCCGCCTGGTTCGACGATGTATATATAGGGATAGGTAAACAGCGCCGGTTCCATGATGTCGACCACGTTCGGATGCGGATACACGGGCAAGCCGGTCAAACGGTGAATGCCGCCCATGAACTTGCAATCTCCACCTGGATAATCCGTGCCCCAGCCGAATCCCTGTTGCGGAAAGAAATTGCCGCCGCCGAATTCCGGACAACGGAAAAAGCCGGGCTTCGGCATCGCACCGCCGAACATTCCGCGGCGTCCGTTGTCCCTGTAGCGGAGGCGGGTGAAGTAGAACTCCGGGTTGGTTTCGTTGTCGTCCCGGAACTGGGCCGCATATGAAACGCAAAGGCACAAAGACGCAAAGGCGCAAAGGAAGGCCGCAATCCAAAGATTCTTTCTGCGCTTTGTGTTTAATTCCATGCCCGACTAGTTCCCGCTCAACCCGCCCCACGGAGAAGTCATATGATACACAGCGCCAGGCCCAATCATTTCCACTCGCCGGATCTTCCCGTTCTCAATAAGAAAAGCTTCGGTCACAAGGATGCTTGATGGCCGGTTGAACCCGCGGAACGTAAACGGCTTGCCGTTGGATAGCGTGCCCGAGTTCACCGTGCCTTGATCGAAGATCACGTGAGACCACACGATGCCCCGCTCCTGGTCGACGACGGGATAACGTCGATGATGGATGTTCTGCACAATGAAGTAGTAGCCGAGCTTGAACCCACTCATGCAATCCATCCAGAAACCGTTGATCGCGTCCGGCGCCGCATCCGCGGGACGCGGAACGTTTGTTGTCGGCGCTCCGTTTTCGACGCGGTGACAGTCGTCCGTGAACGGATATGTGCCGGTCCCGTTCACACCTTTGCCATCGTTCTTCTGAAGGCCGCTGAAATAGGCATCCGCAATCGAGATCAATTCCTGGCGCGACATGCGCTGAGCCGGCGGAATCGATTTGAACCAGAACTCTTCGGGCTTGTGCGGCTTATCCATCCCGGCGATATCGTTCGGCCCGCCGCTGCCCGGCTTGAAATAAACGCTCTCGACTTCCGTGATGCGCCCGAGTTCGATGCGCAATCGCAGGCTCATGAGGAGCGGCTGGCCTGCTTCACGCATGGTGCCCATGTAAGCCACCTGCCCGCCTTCGGGATCGGCAAAGATGTGCGTGTAATTGCCGCGCCCCTCGACGGTTTTCCAGAAACCGTCGCCGATAGCGATCACCTGATTGTTCTCCGTGTACTTGACGTCGGCCGAAAGGGCCACGCGTTTCGGATCGCGGGCCACGAGAGCCGTCAGGTACTGGTCGACGACGTTTTCCAGACATGCGCGGTTGCAGTTCAGCGGAATGGGTCCGATGGAACCCTCCGCAACGAACCCTGCCGCAATTGCGGCAAGGACACCAAGAACGATCAGACGTGAACGCATGGCGTTGGTCTCCTCTTATATTTGGAGGATTCTACCTAATCTCCCTGTTGATACCTAGAGCGCGGATGCGCTTGTGGAGATTGGTGCGCTCGATGCCGAGAATGCGCGCGGCGCCGGCAACGTTCCAACTCGTTTGTTCCAGAGCTCGAAGAATGCTGTCGCGTTCAGCGGATTCGCGTGTCTGCTGCAGGTTAGAACGGGCATCAGAATTCGGAGTGAGGCGGATTTCAAGAGGTACGGCGCTCGCGGATATGCGATCGGCCGGCGACAAAATCGCCATCCGTTCGATGACGTTTTTCAGTTCGCGCGCGTTTCCCGGCCAGCCGTATTGCTGAAGGATCGAGAACACGTCGTCATCGATGGCTTTGCGTTTGAAGTTGTTTCGGCCACAGAACTCGTCCAGGAAATATGCGGCCAGCGCCGGGATGTCTTCGCGCCGTTCTCTCAGGGGCGGCATGCGGATGGGAACGACGCTGAGGCGATAAAACAGATCCTCGCGGAACTTGTCCTGGCTGACGAGTTCCTGAAGGTCGCGGTTTGTGGCTGAGATCACGCGAACGGCAACCCGCAAGGTCTGCTCGCCACCGACTCGCTGAAACTCGCCTTCCTGAAGCACGCGGAGCAACTTTGCCTGCGAAGCCTGGTGAAGGTCGCCGACCTCATCCAGAAAGATCGTGCCTCCGTCCGCGAGTTCGAACTTCCCTCGCCGCGCCGCCACAGCGCCGGTGAACGCGCCCTTCTCGTGGCCGAACAATTCGCTCTCGAGCAATTCCGTCGGGATAGCGGCGCAGTTCACTTTCACGAACGGACCGCCTGCGAATGGACTTTCGCGATGAATGTGCGCGGCCAGCAGTTCCTTTCCGGTGCCGGATTCTCCACTGATCAGAACGCGCGCATCGGACCTGGCGACGAGCGATGCCTGTTGGACCGCATGCAGGAAGCCGGCGCTCGCCCCGATCATGCTGGGCCCTTCTCCGACTATTTCCCTGAACCGTTCGTTCTCACGCCGCAGTTTTGCCTGCTCGAGAGCATTTTTCACAACGACAAGCACGCGTTCGCGGCTGAGCGGCTTCTCCAGAAAGTCGAAGGCGCCGGCGCGAATGGCCTCGACGGCATGGGCGATTGTGCCGTGACCGGAGATCATGACCACAGGCACGCGGTCGTCATGGTCGCGGAAAAAACGCAGCAGGTCGATACCGTTGCCATCGGGCAGGCGTACGTCGAGCATGCACACATCCGCGCGCGCCGTGAGGACTCGGGAGCGGAATTCCGCCGCGGTCCTGCAGATGACGACACTGAAGCCTTCTCCTTCCAGAATCATCTGGAGGGAAAGCCCGATGTTGGGTTCGTCATCGACAATGAGGATGCGTTTGGATGCCATGTGAACTGTTACATCTTCCCGGGCAGCACCACCCGGAATCCGGCGCCCCCAAGTTCCCCCTCGACCAGCATGATATCCCCACCATTCACGAGCGCGCTCTTTCTCGCGATGGACAATCCCAGGCCCATTCCCCGTTTCTTGAAAGTAATCGTCGGCTCGAAAAGCGAGCGCGAGGCTTCCCTGCTCAGGCCGGGACCGGAATCATGCACCTCGATCACAACCCGGCCGTTGACCGCCTGTGTCACTCCCAAAACCTGCCCGCCCGGCCCGGCAGCTTCGGCCGCATTCTCGAGAAGGTTGGTGAGAATTCCCTTCACGTGATCCGCATCCGCAAATACCTGCGGCCGGTTCTCCGCGAGCCGTGCTGTGTACGTAATGCCGGTATGACCCGGCTTCAGAAACGCGATTCGCTCCTCGAGGACGCTGTTGACATCCAATGTCGACGGATTCGGCGCAGGCTCGCTTGAAAATTCGGAAAACGCGCGCACACGCCGTTCGAGCGTCTCGATTTCATCCACGACAATCTGCACGGCCTGGTCCATGAACTGCCGATCGGCTGCGGTCTGCCGGGCGGCGATCTCCTCGACGGAAAGGCGAATCGGCGTCAGCGAGTTCTTCAGTTCATGAGCCATCTTCCTGGCCAGCAATTGCCAGCTCGCGATCTGCGTCAGATAAACGAGCCGGTCACGGCTCTGCTGAAGTTGTTCGGCCGTATTGTTGAATGCAGCAATGGCCCGTCCTGTTTCGTCTTGACCTGCCGATTGAAGCCGCACCTGAAGATTTCCCGCCGCCAGTTCCGATAATCCTCCGGTCAGCTGCTGGATGGGATGGCTGATGCGGTCTGCTAAAAAGATGAGCGAAATGAGCGCGACGACCCACACGGCAACAACCATCAGGACGAGCGTGATTGTGAAGCCTCGCCGAAGATTGCGCTCCCGCGAACCCGTAACGATTTCACGAGCGCGACGATACTGCTCGGCGATGTTTTGCATCCGGACGTCGCCCAGATCCCGTGAGTAAACCCAGACGTCGTTATCATGCCGGACGAAGTAATCGATGCGATCGCCGCCGTCCCCCGCCTGCTCGAAACGTTCCATCTCGCCGCTATCCCAGAACACCTTGACGGACTCCGGCCATTCATTCGCGTTCCCGGCGGCGAACTTTACGGGAGGAACGCGCCCGCCGGCTGCGTCGGTTTTGAGACTCTCGCGAGCTTCCCGGTAAAAAACGCGCGCCGTCTGTTCAAGGGATTTCGACAGGGCATCGAGCTCATTTGTCGTGGTGTAGGCAAGGCTAAGATCCAGCAGAGATGTCGTGATCCACAACGTGACCGCAAGCGGAATGATCGTGGCTGCCAGAAACGCGACGATCAACCTGTTGCGGAGACGATTCATCTTTTCTTCAGGTTTTCCAGGCGCAGCGGCCCGACCTCCTCGGATCCGCGCAGTTGTTCGCGCGTGCGACGGCTGAAGATATCAATGAGACCGCTGAGCGTTAAAGTGGAATTGTCCGCGGGCGCAGGGGCCTCGGTCGGATCGTTGACCTGGTAATCCAGGCGAAGCCAGATCGTCGGAGTCGCTCCAAGCGCAGCAACGGGAACGGATGTGTTGTCCACACACCATGCCTCGGCAGCGGAAACAGAGAGATGAGAAATGGAGCGGGGAGCGGAGCCGAGCTTTGTCACCGCGAACTTCTCCTCCCACAGGTCGTAGCTGATCGCGAACTGTTGCTGCGCCCTGGCGAGAATTTTTCCATCCTTGTTTTCCCTCGCAGTGAGCTGGAACGCGTATCTTACCGTCGCTCCGTCGCGCAACCGGTTCATGGCCTCACCGGTGAGGAAGCGCATCCGGGAGGAAGCGAGTCGCAATTGACCGCCATCGATTCGAGCGCTCAATGATTGCGCGACCAGAACCATTGCCACGGCTGTGAGGGCGAGCAGGATCATCGTCAGCCGCTTCATAGCCTGAACCCCAGCATGAAGAGCGGCGTGACTTTACCTGACCGGATTGGGAACCCGACATCTACGAAGAAACGGGAAAACGTCGCCGAGCCGAAACCCACTCCGACGGAGTGTCGAGCCTTCATCGGCCCGCCTCGGTCGCCTACGGCGCCGGTGTCGTAAAACACGTGGAACCCGATGGGGAAGTCCACGCGAGGCCGCTCGTTGATCTCGAGGCCGCCCTGCTCATTGGCGAACCCGTACTGGATGGAGCCGTAGATCATCCGGTTGCCGCCCGCTGGAGCAACATCGAACTTGTTCCAGCCCCGCAGAGTCGAAGAATCACCCAGGTTGAATCGCTCGAACAGCGGAGCATTCCCGGTGATGTGACCGCCCTGGAACGACAAGATCAGATTGCCGCGACGGTTCCGGCTATAGAGGTATTGCGCCTCCGCAAAGTTGCGCGTGTAAATGAAGTCGCTGTTGAGACTGTGGTTGGCGGAGCGAAAATCGTAATTCGTTCGAAGCGAATGAACCTGCCTGTCGTTTGTTCTCCACGTATTCTGAAACCGGAGCGACGCTGTTGCCGCATTCGCCTCCGCGCGATGAATTTCCGGATATTGCATCTCCAGCTCAGTAAGGCTGATGCCTGCAGTCAAGCGGACCCGCGGATCGAACGCAAACGTGACTGTCGGCTCGAAGTTGTTTCGCTCGCGATAAATACCGTTGGGATCAGCCAGGACGGTCGACGGCTGCCATCGATCGTGGTAGCGGGCATATCGCAAGGCCAGGCCGAGCCGGTCCGTTCCGACATTCGTTGATTCGAATCCCAGATTGAACCCGGCATAACGCTCGATCAGTTGATCCTGGTCATTGACCATGCCGAAGAACAACCGATTGCCGCCGCCAAGAGGTATCGGTACGGTGATCGCTCCGCTGAAGTTCTGTTTGGAGTGGTAGAGCAGGCGCGGCGTCGGCTTCGACACGTATGGAATCCAGCGGATTTTGCGGACGTCGAAAACGACGACGATGTACTGGCGATCGCTGCCCTTCACCACACGCCGCAGGACGTAGTGCCTGGGCCGCAGTTCATCATCCATGCGGCGCAGGATCTGATTGGCTTTGCCCTGATCCAGCTTCTGGCCGACAAGCGTCTTCATTTCCTCGCGAATCGACTGGCTCAACTTCGATTCGTCGTAGCCCTGAATCTCCACGCGCTCGACCAGATATCGCGAGTTGACGTTCTCGTCTTCGGTGAAATCGGGATTGATCTTTTCTAGAAGAAACGTGACTTTGACTCGATCCGCCTGATCCCCGGGAAGCAGCCGTGTCGTCGCTGTGTATTCCGGTTTCTCGGCCTGAATCCTGGCGACAAGGTCATCGGCGGTTTTCTGATCAAATGGCTGTCCGGCGAGTCTCGAGACGGCGTCCCGGATGTCCTGGCTGATTTCGCCTTCGCCGATGCCCGAGATCTCGGCGCTTTCGACCGTGCCTCGCGCGTTGATCCCGGCCTGTGGCGTTTCAGCGAAGAGTGAACCCGGCAGGAGTAGAACGGTTATCAGAAGCAGAACAGAAATGACTCTCATGCCGGCCACATTATGCAACTGCCCCGCCAATTGCTAAACCCTGATCTCTCAAGGCGCTCCGCGTCTTTACCTGTGACTTCGATTCACAGGTGTGCCGGGTGCATGTAGAATGGCGCCCATATGTTGACGACTCGACGACGCCTTCTCCTCGCGTCCGCAATGACGCTTTTCGCGTTTCTCGGACAGCCTGTGGTTACGTCCAGCCCGATTCAGGTTCCTGCGGAGATCCCGCAGGAACTGAGCGATGAAGCTTTTTGGAACATGGTCACTGAATTCTCCGAGGTTGGCGGATATTTTCGTTCGGACAACTTCGTCTCGAATGAGATGACGTTTCAATATGTCCTGAAAGAACTGGCGAAGACGAAACCGGGCGGGATCTACCTGGGCGTCGGACCGGATCAGAACTTCACATATATCGTCGGACTGAAGCCCAGGCTTGCGATCATCTTCGACATCCGCCGGCAAAACGTGATGCTGCACCTCATGTACAAAGCGTTGATCGAAATGTCGGCAGACCGCGCCGACTTCATTTCGAAATTGTTTTCTCGAAAGAGACCGGATAATGCCCTCGCGACATCGTCGGCGGAAGAGTTATTCGATGCGTTCAGCGTCGTCCGGCCTGACCGGCAGCTGTTTTCACAGAACTTTCAGGCGATCAAGAAGCATCTGACCGAAACACACAAATTCGAGTTGAGTTACGACGACGAAACCAGCATCCAATATGTCTACAGCTCCTTCTATTCCGGCGGGCCGGATCTGACCTATAACGGAGTCGGGGTCGGCGGCGGCCGTTCGCGAATGCCCACGTACGCTGAAATAATGACGACGACCGACGAGGAAGGCGCGAACAGAAGCTACATGGGTTCGGAAGAGAACTTCAGAATCCTGCGGGATTTCCATAAGAAGAACCTGATCGTTCCCGTCGTGGGAGACTTCGCCGGCTCCAAGGCGATCCGGGCTGTCGCGAGTTATCTAAAACAGCACAACGCATTCGTCAGCGCGTTCTATTTGTCGAATGTCGAACAATATTTGTTTCAGCAGGGCGACGACTGGAGCAGGTTTTATAAGAACGTCGAAACACTTCCCATCGACGGTTCCGCGATGTTCATCCGGTCGGTCTTCAACGGCCAGGCCACAACGACGCAATTTAATGCCTTCGGACTGCGATCGGTTTCCGCCTTGAGTTCGATCCCTGAACTGCTCGAAGCTTTCAAGGCAGGCAACGTACGGTATTACTCTGAAGTCATCAGTCTGTCCCGGTAATGGACGGCCGCACTCGATCTCAGATTCAGCCGGGCATGAAAGTCCGTGTCGTGGAAAAACAAAACCAGCGGACTGGAAAACTGACGGAAGGAATCGTCCAGCGTATCCTCACGAAGTCGCCGACGCATCCGCATGGCATCAAGGTCATGCTGGACAACGGCATCGTGGGACGGGTGAAGGAAATCGTCGCTTAGACCTGGCTCAGTCCGCCACCCTGTCTTTCCCTCGTGGTGCGCATCTCACTCCGGACGATCGCTCGAATCATCGTCGTAATCAGGACAACGGGAAGTGGGGCTCGCAGAAAACGTGGAAGTTTTTCGGGAAAGTGCGTGACGGGCATTCGTGTCGCAAGCAGAATGGTGGTCGTGAAATTCCACACTCTCGCCGTTATCGCAATTTTCCTGAGCGCGGCGGTCCTGGCGCAATCGCGGGAGTCACTCTTCATAGCGCCGCTGTACGTGGAGTACACATCTTCCACGCTTCAGGAATTCACTAACGAAGTGAATGAATTGCGGCGGCGGATCGGCGAGTCGCCCGGCGTGAAGGTCGGCTTTGCCGCATTCCTGAACGTCGGATTCAAACGCGTGGATCTGAATCAGCCAATTGACGCGTCCACGTTGGAGCCCACGCTCGCCGAACTCGATCGGATCGTCAGCCGCTCGCGGTCGCATGAACTTCCGGTGCACATCTCGATCGCGTCCGGATTCTTCCACAACCACAATGAGCTGCGCGAAGCCGCGATACGTGCGGATGTGCGAAACGCCCAGTGGTTTTCTGACGGCTGGATCGCCGATCCCGCTGACGTGAGACAAACCGATCGCGTGCCGAGATCCGCGTGGGTGACACCATCAAGATATGCCCAGCCGCTCCGGCAGCGGATTCAGGAAACAATGCGGATCCTCGGTAAAGAACTTGCCGAAGCGATGGAAGAAAACCCTGAAAGGATCTTGAGCGTCAGCGGCGACACGGAGGTCGAGTTGTCGTTTGCGAGGACTCTCGACTCCGAAGGACGCGCGCGCATCGGCGGCGAAGTCCTGCTTGCCGATTACAGCCCTTTCATGGTCGCCGAATTTCGCGACTGGATCCGCAGCAGGCGGTACAACGGAGACGCCTCCCCGACAACCGATGATGATCGCGACGGCCACACTTTCAATCAGGATTTTCGACAGCAATTCCGCACCTGGAATCTTCGCTACTTCAACAAGAGCGGGCCGATTCCTTATGAGCAGTACCGCGGAATGGCGACGAAGCTTCCAGCGTCGGGTCCTTATTTTATCGACGGCGGCTTCGACGCTCCGCGCGTTCCCTCGGCCGGCAATCCGTTTTGGAACGCGTGGCAGGAATTCCGCGTTCTCGTCGTCCGCAATTACCTCCGTGACTTCGGCGAATGGATTACAGACGGTTCTCGAATTCCCCCATCGCGTTTTTACACACATCAGATTCCGGCGGAGTATCTGTTTGGCGGCAGGGACACGAGGCGGCTGGCCACATCCGCAAGCCCCCTCGAAACCGCTCTCATTCCGGAGCTCGCGTCTCCTGGCGTAACCGTGTACGACACGTTCAATGGAAAAACCCATTCGAAAACATCCGGCGCCACTCTGTTCCGGCGTCTTCAGGAATCCGCCCCGCAATGGGGCATCCTTGAATACAGTCCATCAGTGCCGCCGGTTGATGACGAAAACCACTATCTCGCCGAGCTTCGAGCCGTGCACACGTTCAAACCAGCCCTGGTCGTGCCGTTCGCCTGGACGAATACGGAGTGGCACCGGCAATATCGGATTCAGGACACCGCTTACGAACGCGCTCTGCGAAGATTTGTTCAGGAAGCGGGTAGCGTTATCCACAGGTAGCCGCTCGCCGGAAACCCACGGCCCGAGCGGGCGCGCACGCAGCGCAGTCTTTGACAATCACTAATCAAAAACTCTCGAAAATATATTTGGGAAAAATCGAAAATTCGCGTTGACGTGTGAAACATGTTTTGGCAAAGTGTGCCTCGGTCGTTGTGGTTCATGTGACTTTGAACACCGGCAGATGAACGACGGATGGGGTTAACAGCTTTGTTCGTCGGACTAGGAAGTCGGAGCTGATCGGTCGAAACCAATCACCGATCGGCGCTCTTGAGAGAAAAACTCAGGAGCTGGTCGCTCCTTCTGGCTGCTGTCTCGGGTCGGGCATCGATGCGAGGCGTTCCGAAAGGGTCGGGTCAAGGAAACAGGGCTGCAACGACCAAAACTATTTTTACCCGCCTTTTCTCACCTCTTTTATTCAGTGTTGTTAAGTCTTGTTAAACGGCAACACAGAAAATTCCTGTTTCAGTCCAAACACCGTCATGAAAAACACCACCAATCGCAGAAAATTTCTAACTCAGGTCGGCGCCGCTGGTCTTGCGGGCGCCTTCATGAGAGTTCCCGGGGCATTTGCCCAGGCTCTTGTGACAACGCCTGAACAAACCGAAGGTCCTTATTATCCCGTGGCACTGCCTCTCGACACGGACAACGATCTGCTGGTCATCAACAGCGCTATTACGCCGGCGGTTGGCCGGATTGCGTATTTGAGCGGAAGGGTGCTCGACGGCAATGGCAGTCCAATCCGTGATGCGCATCTCGAGATCTGGCACGCCGATAACACGGGGGCGTACATTCATCCGCAAAGCATGGGCTACGCCGGAAGGGATCGAAACTTCCAGGGGTTTGGCCGGTTCCTGACGGGTTCAACGGGTGAGTATCTGTTCCGCACAATCATGCCCGGCCTTTACACAGGGCGGACGCGTCACATTCACATGAAGGTCAAAGTGGCCGGTCGTCAGGACCTGACAACCCAGGTGTACTTCGAAGGCGAGCCGCAAAACTCGAGCGACGGCGTTCTGCAGGGCATACGAGATGCACAACAGCGGAGCGCCGTCATTGTGCCGTTCAACGCTGTCGAAGGCTCGGCCGTGAATGCTGTCGCCGGTGTTTTCAATGTCGTAGTCGGCATGACGCCGTCTGAGAGTTCCACTCTTGCAATCGCGAATACGACGGCGGCGGACCGCAATCCGGCTTTTCGAACTGGCGACAACTGGCGGCTGAATGTCAGTGGAGCGACTGCCGCATCTCGTGTTTATTTGCGTCTGATAAGGGGCGGTGTGGATCTTGGCGTATCGGGTCCGTATGGCGCTTCCACCGACGAAAACGGCGCGTGGTCGATCACCGGTAGTTTTGGAGCCGGAGATGCCGGAACGTGGCAACTGCGGGCGGTAATCGGGACGTCCACGTCTCAGTCGGTATCGAATCCGATTGCGATCACGATCGGTTAGAACCACTTCGCGACACGGGACGCGGTGAGCACGCTGCCGTCGAGGATTCCGTGGATCGAGATGGTCTCGCCATTTTTGAAGTCCTCGAAACGGAGAGAGTCCACGCCATCCTGCAGCAGAGTGTCATCTGTAATGATGACCGTGTATTCCTCGAGACTGTTGGTCTTCTGCTGAGACTTGGGCGGATTCTTCCGGCCTGGAAGTGGAATCGAAAGGCCGCCGGGCAGGGCTATGCCGATGCGCTCCTTCACGCCCTGCATGAGATTGGAAATACTTTGCCAGGGATTTCGAATCGTCAGCGTTTGTCCGTCCGATCCACGAACCTTGAACGTTTTGTTCTTCGCATCGATTTTCACAATGCGGCCGGTCGTCGCGATTGAAGTGCCTGCAGGATCCGGATCGGGATCCGGTACAAATCGTTCTGCAGCGCTGGCGGACACGGCGATAAGGAAAGTCATCGCAAGTGGCAGGATTCGATTCATGAGAACGGATTATACGCCTCATGCAGGTTCAACGAAATATCGGGCGCAGAGGTTTAACAAGTCTTTACAGATGTGTTTGCCAGGCGTTCGAGAGCATCGCCGGTCACGCGGAAGATGGTCCACTCGTCCATCGGCACCGCGCCGAGCTTCTTGTAGAACTCGATCGAAGGCTCGTTCCAGTCGAGGACAGCCCACTCGAACCGGCCACACTTACGCTCGCGCGCGATCCGTGCCAGTTCGACGAGTAACGCCTTGCCATAGCCCTTGCCCCGCACGTCGGGGAGGACGAACAGATCTTCAAGGTAGAGGCCGGAGCGTCCAAGAAATGTAGAGAAGTTGTGGAAGAAGACCGCGAAGCCGACCGGCTTATGATCCGCAAACGCCAGCAGGACCTCGGCGTGCCGGTTCGGGCCAAAGAGGCTGTCTCGTAACGCAGGTTCCGTCACAACTGCCTGATCCTGGAGACGCTCGTATTCGGCAAGTTGACGGATAAAGGAAAGGACCACGGGCACATCCTGTTCCGTGGCCGGCCTGATTACGAAACTCGTCACGATTTGACTGTTACTGGTGATTGCTCTTTCGGCGACACCCGTTTCGTAACGTCGTAGACGGGATAGCACCAGTCGCGATACTTGGGCATCTGCCCTCGCACCACGTCGAAATACATCTGCCGCAGGCGGCTCGTCAGGTCACCGATCTTGCCCGTCCCTACAACCCGATAATCGACCTTCGTAATCGCGCTGATTTGGGCGCCCGTTCCGCAGAAGAACATCTCGTCGGCGAGATAAAGCTCCGTCCGATCGATCGGTCGCTCGTCGACCTGCATTCTCAGTTCGTCGCGCAGCAACTGGATCACAGTCCGGCGCGTGATTCCTTCGAGCACGTTGTCCGTAATCGGCGGCGTTGCAACGACGCCATTCCGCAGCATAAAGAAATTCGCGGCGGATCCTTCGGAGATGTGTCCATCGGCGTTCAGCACGATCGCTTCGTCGAAACCCGCGCGCACCGCGTCGGTCTTGATGAACGCGGAATTCACGTAAGCGCCGGCAATTTTGCCGCGGGCCGGAATCGAGTTGTCGTCGATGCGACGCCATGAAGAAACGGTGACATGCATGTTGTCTTCGTTCTTGTTATACGCGCCGAACGGCATCACAACGATCGTAGCTTGCGCGGTCAGGTCGTGGACGCGCACGCCGATGATTTCATCCGTGTAGAAGGCGAGCGGGCGAATGTAGAGGTCTTCCCGGTGTCCTTCGGTTTGAATCAGGTCTACCAGGCCTTTCAGGAGGTCGTCGCCGCTAAGGTGCAGGTCCATCAGCAACAGCTTCGCGGACTGCAGAAAACGCCGGAAATGATCATGCGGACGAAATACAAACAGCTGTTTTTCGTCTTCATTCCAGTAAGCGCGGAGACCACCGAATACCGCGGTTCCATAATTCATCGCGTGCGTGAGCACGCCGAATTTCACGTCTGAATATGGAACGACGCGCCCCTTGTAGTACACAAACCCTGGCAACGACACAGTTCACCTCGTTTATTTAGCGTCGGGCCCACCGGCCAGCCGTAGTTGGTACACCGCTTCGCGGCCTCCTTGAAGGCAATGGCCGGTCCCCCCACGCGCAGGTCAAAGTCCTGGTCAGTCTACCACACGGACAGGTTCAGGCGCCGGACGGCGGTCGACCTGAAAAGCCAGCAAACTGACGAGTCCCACGAACGTTGCAGCGAAGTAGAAGGGCATGCCGTGGCTAATCCGCTGAAATAAAGCGGTCGAAAGAATGGGGCCCGTGACGCGGGAGATACCGGCAAAAGTCTGCGCGATTCCCATCGTGGTGCCCAACTCGTTCTTTTCGGAGTGGCGGGACATCATTGAAGTCGTGGCAGGAAACAACAGGGCCGTGCCGACCGGAACAAGCGGAACAACGAGGGCCAAAACCCAAAGATTCGGCGCCAGTGGGTATGCAATCAGGCCGACAATCAGTGTGACGGCGCCGGTCCGAATAGCCCAGGGCTCGCCGATGCGGTCCACGATCGGCCCGATCAAAGCCGAACGCATCAGGACCGAAAAGATTCCAACGTACAGGAATACGAATCCGATGGTCTTCTCCGTGATACCGAATTCTGCGCTGAGATACAAAGCGAGCACCGATGTAAGACACGAAAACGCCAGCATGCCCACGGCATAGATCAGCGTCAGCCGCTGAACTGTACCGGCCGGATGACGCAACACAGACCAGACGCCGTGCCAAACCGGCTTGCGGCGTCCGGCCTGCATATGAGGCTGTTTCGATTCCGGCAGCCATTTCCACGCAAATATTGCATTTATCAAACACAGGACGGCCGCGAGAATTCCGGGCCAATGCTGGCCCCAGGCGGTGGCGAATGACCCGATCACCGGCCCGAGCATTGTTCCGACATTCGTCCCCGCCGAAAGCCAGCCAAGCGACCGGGCACGATCTTCCCCTGGAACGGTGTCGCTGACGTACGCGTTCAGAACACCGGTCGTACCGCCGCCCATGCCCTGCACGATGCGGCACAGGAACAGCAGCCAGATCGAATTTGCGAAGCCGAAAACAAAAAAGGCGATAGTCGATGCGCCCAGACCGATCAAGAGCGCCGGCCGACGCCCGTAGTGATCCGAGACGCGGCCCCACAGCGGAGCGGAAATGAGCTGGGCCACAAAGAACGAAGCCATGATCATTCCGATCGTCGTCGGCGATGCGTTCAGCTTCAGCGCATAAAACGGGATCAGCGGAAAGACCATCGCCCCACCGATCATATCGACCGTGGCGACGGCGATGAGCACGATCAGACGTTTGAAGTGGACCTGTTGAGCCGACATAAAGGCGACCATTATACTTTGCGACCTGGCGCCTTTGCCGTGACAACCATGACACCGGAACAAATCCATCAAGCCGTTCGACACCTTCGCCGGGCCGATCCCGTTATGCGCGACGTCATCGGAAAAGCCGGCCCCTTCACGCTCCGCCTTCACCGGAATCGGTTTCGCGCGCTCGTCTTTTCGATCATTAGCCAGCAGATCTCCGGAAAAGCCGCGGCTGCCATCCGCGGCCGGCTTGTCGAATACCTGAAACCGCAGCAGATCTCCGCGGAGTCGATCGCGCGCCTCACACCGGAGCAGTTGCGCAGCGTCGGCTTGTCGCAGCAAAAAGCGGGTTATCTTCTGGATCTTACCGAACGCGTCACAAACGGAAATCTGCGATTGAGCCGGATGGCGCGCATGAAAGACGACCAGGTGATTGAAGCGCTGACCGAGGTCAAAGGCATCGGCGTCTGGACCGCGCAGATGTTTCTGATCTTCTCACTCGGACGCCTGGACGTATTTCCGCACGATGATCTCGGTGTGCGGATGGCGATCCGGAATCTCTATGGATTAGATGAATTGCCGAACAAGGACATCAGCCACAGGATTGCGGCGCCCTGGCGGCCGTATGCAAGCATTGCGAGCTGGTACTGCTGGCGAAGTCTGGAGTTCAAGGACTGACGGTTATCGATCAGAAAAAAAAGGCGGGACGACAGCCCTCTCGGTTGACCATCGCCCCGCAAGGACAGGACAGAGAGAAATCTAAAGTTCGACCGAGTCCGCCAGCGTGAATGCCAGGGGATGCTCGACGCCGAAGCGCACTTCTTTACCCTTCGTTGCCAGGACGGTGCCGGTTCCGGCTCCGCCGCCGATCGCGGCTCCAATCGCAGCGCCCTTGCCGCCGCCGGCAATAGCGCCGATCGCAGCGCCGACTCCGGCTCCACCACCGATAACGGCCGCATCACGTTTCTTCGTGGCTTCGGCGACGGCCGTATACGGCTTGGTCAGGATGCTGATCGAGTTGCCGTCTTCACGTACGATCTGCATCAACGTGAGCTGAAGACTCGCCCGACCTTTCACGCGCCCGGATCCCGCCGCGTCCATGACGCGGCCGCGCACCTTTGTACCCTTCGGAAGAATGGTCTTGCCGTCGATGATGACCGGCTCGGATAAGCTCGCCATGAACTGATCGCCGGCGCGGCTCTTGTCTGAGCTGACGGCATTGAGTAACGCAACGCGGATTCTGGTTCCGACCGGTATGACCATCTTCGCCGCCGGCTCGACTTTGTCTGCTCCGGCTGCCTCGGCTCGCGGCTGCGAATCGGCGCTGGTCGTCGATGGGTCGCTGCTGCATGCCGTCACATTGAGGAACAGAACTGCGATCAAGAGCGTGTACAGAACGCGTTTCATAAAGGCCTCCTGGCCGGCGGCTACCGGCTCCGGCGAAACCACGCCAGAGCACGGCCGCTCAGAGTTTTGGTTTCTTCCTTCTTCGAACGTTCCAATATCGCTTCACGTTTCAGGCGCTCCGCCAGTCCCGGCCCGATCCACGGCGCCGAGGGATTGGATTCCAGCACCCGATGAATGGATGACCATTTGATTCTCATTTGCGTGCCTCTTGCTTGTTCACGCCGACCAGCATCTGCATCTGCGCGCCACTGGAGATTTCGAAATTCCTGCTTGCAGAAGTGATCACCGTGTCGTTGTTGAGATGCGAGAAGATATCGACCGACTGCTGCGATCCACCGGCAGTCACGAGCTGACCGCGTCCGAGCTTGAACAATTGGCCTGAAGACGAACTGCCCAGATTGCTTTCGATCATCGAACTGGTCTGCTGATCAGCGGCAACAACTGACGGCATGTTCAACACAGCCGCGTTCGCGCTCGACTGGCTGCTGGTTCCCACGGTGGCCGATGTCACGCTCGTTGTGGCTCCAACCACGCCACCAAGCAACCCGCCTGCGTTGACTCCCGCCGGCCGCGCCACTGCCGTCGACGCGGCACTGCTGCCCGCGATCGCGAAATCATCGGCTGCGGCTTCCTGCTCGTGTCCGTAGATGGGGTTCACCTGAGACACGGACTGAAGCGCGAAAGACAGGTTCTGCGCCGCCTTGCCCTCGGTTGCCGGCGCGAGCCATTCGATTTCCATCATCGATTGCGCCTGTGCGCTGGCTTCACCTTTGGCGCTGTTGTTTGCCTGGGCGTGTTTCACATTGCGAACAACGCCGGTGAGCGTGGTTCCCTTCTTCAGCACGACCTGGCCGTTGGACTTCACATCATCTTTGAGTCTCACGGTAATTGTGTCGCCCGGCCTGCTCTTAGCCGGGTTGAGTTTGCCTTTGGTCACTTCCGCCGCGACGTGCGACGCGGAATTCGATTTGGCGCTGCTCCTGACCTGCGCGTTTGCGTTGAGGCCGGCCGACGCTGCCATGACCGCCGCTCCGAGGACATAGGTTCTGATGGACCAAAGACTCATGTATTTCTTTCTCCTTCCCGTGAACTGCTTGAACCTGACGTGGTGGTAGCAATCCCGCTGCCTTACCTCCTGGGGCCTCTTAGATGAAGGATTTGCGGCTATCTGCCTGAAAAACGAGCGGCCGGATTTCCACAAAGTTAGTAGATTCAGCGAGTGGTAGACTCCGATCGTGAAAAAAATCCATGATCTGCCGACCCCATGCCTCGTGCTCGATCTCGATCGGTTTGAAACCAATATCGACACGATGAGCGGGTTTGCGAAGGAGCGACGCATCGCGCTTCGACCTCATGCAAAAACGCACAAATGCGTGAATGTCGCGCAGCGGCAACTTCAGAGGGGCGCAATCGGCGTTTCAGTGGCGACGATCGCGGAAGCCGAGGTCATGGTTCGTGCCGGTATTCGTGGATTGCTGATAACCGGCGCGATGGTCGGCGAACCCAAAATCTCACGCGCGATTCGGCTGTTGTCACATGCGCCGGATACGATGCTCGTGGTGGACGATCCGCGCAACGTCGAAGATCTGCAGCGCGCCGCGTCGGCGGCAGGAATTCACATCACGACTTTGATCGATCTTGATATCGGACAGAATCGAACGGGCACGCAGCCCGGCGAGCCGGCGATTCGGGTTGCAGAGAGTATCGCGCGCGCGAAGAACCTCCGGCTGAAAGGGATATGCGCGTACGCCGGCCACGTTGCGCACGTCGTCGGATTCGAGCAGCGTCGAGAGAACTCGCGGAGCGCATTGGGACAGGCGCTTGCGACGCGCGACCTGCTGCGGAAAAACGGACACGAGATGGAGATCCTCAGCGGGACCAGCACCGGAACATACAACATCGACTCCTACATCGACGGAATGACCGAAATGCAATCCGGGTCGTATGTGTTCATGGATGTCGAATACCGGAAGATCGGCGGCAGCAGCGGTCCCGTCTACGAAGACTTCGCGCCGGCGTTGTGCGTGTTGGCGACGGTCGTGCATCGTTCAGGAAACAAAGCGATCGTCGATGCAGGCCTCAAGGCATTCTCAACCGACAAACCTTTCGGACCCGAACCCCTCGGCCTGAGCGGCGCGCGATTTGAATTCGCAGGCGACGAGCACGGACGACTGATTCTGACCGGCAGCGATGTCCAACTCGGCGACCGCCTGCGTTTCATCATCCCGCACTGCGATCCCACCGTGAACCTCTACGACCGCTTCTTCTGCGCGCGAGGTGAGGTCATCGAAGACGAATGGCCGATCATGGAAAGAGCCTCCGGCCCCACCTATTTTTGAGCCGGTCTGCAAGGTGTTCGAGGTCGGTCGCGATAAGCGCCTGCATCAGTTCAACCGCCCCATCGCCGTGGCTTCCGCTCGTTACCCAATCGACGCGTTGCTTCAGCGTATCGAGCGCATTCTGAACAGCCACTGAGCATTCGCATACTGAGAGAAACGCGTGGTCGTTCTCCGCATCGCCAATCCCGACCACGTTGTGGGCGGACAGATCAAGCTCGTCGAGAGCAGCGCTCAATCCGGTGGCCTTGTTCACTCCAGACGGCAGAATCATGACCGCGCCCTTGTTGAAGATCACCTGCAACTCGAGGCCGAAGTCGCGAATCACCTCGACGGCAGTTGTCTCATGCGGCCGCCAGGTCGCCACGATCACGCGCCCGACAGAAACACGCTCTGCTCCGCGATGGATTAATGCCCGGATGAATTCTTCAGGCGGCCGTTCCGCGAGTATCCGTTCTTCGCGGGTCCCGGGCCGATACAGCAAGGCGCCGTTTTCCGCGACGACACGGTCGAAGATTTCGAGCTGCGGAAAGACCTTCAGGAGATCGTCGAGTTCTCTTCCGGTGACAAGAATCAGTTTCCGGCCGGAGTTTTTTACATCGACAAGCGCATCAATCGTGCGCTCGCTGACGACGCTGTCCGAGGCAATCGTGCCGTCGTAATCACAAGCGAGGGCGAGGTATCGCAAGTCTATCTCCGCGGCAGATGCACATCCGCCATCATGCCGCGCGCGCTTCCGCGGCCGATGCCCTCAAAGAGAGGAAGCGGCGATTCGACGATCTCGGTGAACCTCTGGATCGCGTCGCGCTGTTCGGGCCGGAGCGCGAGGCACGCCGCCGTCGAAATGATCAACGCGCTGCGATCGTTTTTCGTGTAGAGCTGCAGAACGTTTCCCGCGAACTTCTCCAATTGTTTTCGATCGACTGCGATGATCTCCCGGCCCGTCGCCTTGAGACTGTCGAGAACCCGTTTCCGGTCGCCGGCGTCGGGAATCGACTCGGCGCCGAAGATCACAAAACGATCACCGATGCACATGGTCATGTCGGTGTGCAGAATCGGATCGCCGTTTTCGAGGACAGCGCGGAATGTCACGGGTTTATATCCCAGGGCTGCGCACAGCTCGTTCAACACATCTTCGTGCGTGCGCGGCGAAAGATTTGCATACGCAAGGTGGTCCGCATGATCGAAGACCACGCTTCCGGTGCCTTCGAGGAACCGGCCCGCGTCCTCGTTGTGCGTCAGATCGACGACTCTGGAAACACGGAATCCACTCTTCTCGAGCTTCTCGATAATGTCCCGCCGACGCTCGGGCCTGCGGCTCGGCGCCATCATGGGATAGAGGACGACCGTGCCGTCGTGATGAAACGACACCCAGTTGTTCGGGAAAACCGCATCCGGCGTGTGCAGGTCTTCCTTATCCTCGACGATGAGCACTTCGATTCCGGCATCGCGCAATCGGCCGGCCAGCAGATCGAACTCCATGCGCGCGCGGCGCTCGATCTCCCGGCGATTGGCGTCGGTGGTTTCTCTTTGAAACATGAAGGAAGGCGCGGTATCGGGATTAAAGCCGAACGACGCCGGCCTCACCATCAGAACAGCTCGGGGTAACTGCATCCGCTATATCTCCAGCAACATCCTCGCGGGGTCTTCAACAAGGTCTCTGATTTGCTTAAGGAAAGTGACGGCTTCACGGCCGTCGACAATACGGTGGTCGTATGTGAGAGCTACATACATCATCGGTCTGATGACGACCGCGCCATCGCGGGCAACAGGCCGGTCTTCGATTGTGTGCATGCCGAGCACGCCGCTCTGCGGAGGATTGACGATCGGAGTCGAAAGCATCGAACCGTAAATCCCGCCGTTGCTGATCGTGAACGTCCCGCCCTGCAGTTCGTCCACTTTGAGTTCGTTGGCCTGCGCGCGGCGTCCGAAGTCGGCGATCGCTTTTTCGATTTCGGCGAAACTCATTCTCTCGGCATTGCGAAGCACAGGCACGACGAGCCCCTTTCCACCACCGATCGCGATCCCGATGTCGTAGTAGTTGCGATAGACGATGTCGTGGCCGCGAATTTCCGCGTTGAGTTGGGGCGTCGCCTTGAGCGCTTCGATGACGGCTTTGACGAAGAAAGACATAAAGCCGAGTTTGGTCTGATACTTCGCCTGAAACGCATCGTGATGCTGCTTCCGAAGCGCGATGACGGCCGCCATGTCGACTTGATTGAAAGTGGTGAGCAGGGCGGCGTTCTTCTGCGCCTCGACCAGCCGCTCTGCGATACGCCGGCGAATCGGCGTCATGGGGATGATCTGCTCTTCTCGACCTGCAGTTCCGCCTCGCTTCGGGAGGTCCGTACTAGCCCTCACCCGAGCGGCTTCGCCGCTCTGCCCTCTCCCGGAGGGAGAGGGCTCCATAAATCCGATCACGTCTCCCACGTTCGCTTTTTCACCCTTCCGCTTCAACGTCTCGGTAATGGTTCCCGACGCGGGAGCAGGCAATTCCACGGTTACCTTTTCCGTCTCGATCACCACGACGGGATCATCCTGATTGACCGGCTCACCGGGGTTCTTGAGCCAATCCCCAATTTCAACTTCCGTAATCGATTCCCCAACCGAGGGCACAACCAATTCAACTGGCATGTTCTTAACCTATTATGCAAACGCCGCTGCGATCAACTGATCCTGTTCCTTCTTGTGACTGCTGTGCGATCCGGTCGCCGGGCTCGCCGACGCTTCGCGATAGATGCCTTTGAAGGGCAGCCGTCCGAGGACCGCTTCACCAAACCGTACCTTGAGATACCGCCACGCGCCCATATTCTCCGGCTCGTCCTGAACCCAACAAAGGCTGGTCCCGGGCGGATAGGATCGTAATGCCGCGTCGAGTGTTTCATCGGCGAGCGGATAAAACTGTTCGAGCCGGAGGATCGCGACGTCCTTGCGGCCCAGTCGCTCCCGTTCTTTATCCAGATCGAAGTAGATCTTGCCGCTGCACATCAGAATGCGTGTGATGTGGACAGGCGGTGCGCCGGATGTATCCGGCAGGATGCGCTCGAAACGGCCGGCGGTAAAATCGTCGAGCGGCGAAACGACGCGCGGATTGCGCAGGAGGCTTTTCGGCGTCATGACAACGAGCGGTTTTCGCCACCGCCTCAGGACCTGGCGCCGCAGGCAATGAAAGTATTGTGCCGGAGTCGTCGGCTGTACGATCTGGATGTTGTCCTCGGCGGCGATTTCGAGAAACCGTTCCAGCCGCGCGCTCGAATGCTCTGGCCCCTGGCCTTCCATGCCGTGCGGAAGCAACATGACGAGACCGCTTAACCGGCGCCATTTGTCTTCTGCAGCCGCGATGTATTGATCGACAATCGTCTGCGCGACATTCCAAAAATCGCCGAATTGAGCTTCCCACGCGACGAGACCGTCCGGAGTATCGAGGCTGTAACCATATTCAAAACCCAGGACGCCAATTTCAGACAGCGGGCTGTTGTAGATCTCGACCGAAGCCTGGTCGGGCGCGAGATTCTGATACGGCCTGTATGTCCCGCCGTTCTCGATATCGTGCAGAACCGCATGGCGATGGCTGAAGGTGCCTCGCTCGGTATCCTGCCCCGTCAGGCGTATGCGGGCGCCCTCGGTGGCAAGCGTCGCAAATGCGAGCGCTTCTCCTGCAGCCCAATCGAGCGGACGCTCGCCGCGCGCCATCTGCCGGCGGAGGCGGATTCCCGATTCGATTTTCGGATGAGGATGAAAACCTTCAGGCAACGTCGCCTGCGTTTCCAGGAGCTCAACCATGCGATCGCGATCGACGCTCGTATCCACATCTTCGACATACTTCTCCGGACCGCCGACGTAGCCGCTCCAGATCCCGCGTGGTGTTTCGGACGGAACGCTGTACGAGTCGCTCGTCGCCTGTGAGAGTTCCTGCTCCAGATGCTCGTACCGGTTGAGGGCGATTTCCTTCGCTTCATCGCTGCTCACGCCGTGCAGTTTCAACAAGTGTTCGAGGTAGCCTTCCCGCACCGGCTTGCGTTCCCTGATCGCCCGGTAAAGCAACGGCTGCGTGAAAAACGGTTCGTCGCCTTCGTTATGGCCGAGCCGGCGATAACACCACATGTCGATGACGACGTCGCGCTTGAACTCACGCCGGAAATCCATCGCAAGACGCACAACCTGCGCGACAGCTTCGGGGTCTTCACCGTTCACGTGGAAGATCGGACTTTGAAGCATCTTGGCGACGTCGGTAGCGTAGACGGTCGATTTGGTCTGCGACGGCGATGTCGTGAAACCGATCTGATTGTTGATCACGATATGCAGCGTCCCGCCGACGCCGTACGCTTCGAGCTGGCTCAGGTTCAAGGTTTCCTGAACTACACCTTCGCCCGCGAATGCCGCATCGCCGTGAATGAGGATCACCATGCCATTCGTGCGCTGTACATCCTTCGCGCGGTCCTCTTTCGCTCGCATACGCCCCAGCGCGACCGGATTCACGAACTCGAGATGGCTTGGATTGAAGCTGAGCGAAAGATGGATCTTACCGCCGGCGAGCGTTTGCCAGTCTGAGCTGTAGCCGAGGTGATACTTCACGTCGCCGCGGCCGCCGACGTAAAGGTCGGGGTCGGCGTCCGCGAATTCACGAAAGATCTGACGCGGACTCTTGCCCATGATGTTGGCGAGCACATTCAGGCGTCCGCGATGCGCCATCCCGAGCACGATCTCGCGGATGCCATGGTCGCCCGCGCGCTCGATCGCGAGATCCAGCAGCGGGATCAGGCTTTCGGCGCCTTCGAGCGAGAAACTCTTCGCCCCGATGAATTTCTTGCGGATGAATTCTTCGAAGATGACGGCGTCGGTCAATCGAGTGAGGATTCGAATTTGCTCTTCATGCGTGAGGCTGACACGATTTCCCGAGCCTTCCATGCGGTCCTGCAGCCAGTACCGGACGTCGCTCGCGTCGATGTGCATGAACTGCACGCCGATCGACCGGCAATAGGTGTTGCGCAGGCGTTCCAGGATCTCGCGAAGGGTCAAAGTCCCGCCGCCGCACATTGCCTCGCACGCAAAGCGGCGATCCAGATCTTTTTCAGTCAGGTCGTAAAACTCGAGATCGAGTTCCGGCGGCTTCGCGCGAGGAATTCCCAACGGGTCCAGCTGCGCCGACATGTGCCCCCGAACGCGGTAATTCCGGATGAGCTGGTCGATGCGCTCTTGAAGGACAGCCGTTGTGGCTTCTTCCGTGATCGCGCCGTTTCCGCTCCGCGCGGGAGGATTAAAGATACTGGATGGCCTGAATGAAGGCGTGAGGGTTGAAACCTTCGAAGATCCATTCCCGTCGGAGAGGCTGCGAAAGTAATCGCGCCAATCCTTCGGAACCGATTCCGGATTCCTCAGAAAGTCCTCGTAAAGCGCTTCGACGAATTCGAGACTCACGCTGTTGGGAAGATCCTGCTCGGCCATACCCCAAGGATACCAGCCGGACAGATGAACCAAGACGCGGCAATCTGGAGCACGACTATCGAATAATCAGTCACGGCGGCGGATCTGTTGTAGGCAAGCGCAGGATCTATCAACCAACTCTGTCTCGAAAGGCGCGAAGCGCAGGCGTCTGGCCGTCTTTCGCGCTTTGCTCAAGCGCATCGACAAGCATTTGCGCGCTAAGGCCCGGCAGAAAACGGCTCTCCATAACCTCGCGGTAAGAGTCTCCAGCGAGTTCGTAGAAACGAGCCGCTTTCTTTTCGAAATGCCAGAGTTCGGGAACCCCGAATGCGGCATAGATTGAAAACTTACTCAGCGATTCATTCGTGATGTCGATCTCGACACAAATATCGGGCGGCGGATCGACTTCTAAACTGGCTTCCCGGCTCCTGCCAATCATCCTTCGCGCGTTAGCCACGTAATAGCAACTATCCGCTTCCAGGCCGCGTGCGAGCGACCGTCGTTTCCAGGTCGTTGAGCCATAATTCTCCAGTTCCAGATTTTTTTGTTCAGCGTAGATGTGAACGAGCCGATCGAGCATTCTCGCCATCGAGTCGTGCTCCGAGAGTGGACTCATGATTTCCAGCTTTCCGCGATCGAAGGTCACGCGGAATCGGGGCCGCTCTGCGAGATCTTCAAGCAACCTTTCGTAGTCGTCCCATGGGACGTTTTGAAGGACCAGGGTTCCACCCTCGGGCAGGTGTTCGATGGCATCCAGGTAAGGTGCAGTCCGGGTGGTCATATCCGCATTATATCCGTGTCGCGAATCAGCGGTACTCTGCCGGCATCGGCTTCGAGGCGGCCCGCGACCGCCATTCTCGGCCAATCCGCCGGGATTCGGCGAGTTGCGCCGGGCTCAGCCCCGCCTCGATGCTGTCGCGTAATTTGATGGCGTCGGTCTGTTGGCCGGCTTTCGAGGACTCGATCGCAAGATCCGCCCACATGTGAGCCTGCACCGGATCCGCCGATGTGCCGTGGCCTTTGGAGTACATCAGGGCGATGTTGTACTGGGCGGCGGGATGATCCTGATCGGCAGCCTTGCGGAACCACTTAAGCGCTTCCTTGAAATCCTGCTTGAACGGCTGTCCCGAAGCATACATTTCGGCGAGCATCACCTGCGCGATGCCCATGCCCTGATCGGATGCCTTTCGTATCCACTTCGCAGCTTCGGAGCGATTTTGCGCGACCCCTTCGCCTTTGTAATAGAACATCCCGTAGTTGAACTGCGAAAGCGCGTGACCTTTCTCGGCAGCCTTGCGATACCACCCGATTGCTTCCTTCAGATCCTGCGGTACTCCCTGACCTCGATAGTAAAGGCCGGCCAATCCCGCCTGCCCGTCGGAACTCCCCTGCATCGCTGCCTTGCGGAACCATAGCTCGGCTGCCTCGAAGTCTTCCGCGACTCCTTCGCCGCGCGAATACATCGAACCAAGATACGCCTGCGCTGCGATGTGTTTGTTATCGGCTGCCTTCCGAAACCACAGGGCCGCTTCAACGTAATTCCGCCGGACACCCTCGCCGTTCACAAGCGCGTAGCCGAGTTTGAACTGAGCGACCGCGTTGCCCTGATCGGCCGCGGCCCGGAACCATTTGACTGCGGTGGAAGGATTTCGCCGGACCTGCTCACCCGACACGGAATCGTAGCCGTTCTGGTAAGCAAGACCCAGCCGGAGCTGCGCTTCGATGTTACCGGACGCCGCCGATTTCTCGAGTTGATCGATTCGGGTCGAGCCGATCGCGTCAAGCCGCTGCAGATCCGTTGCAGTGCCCGGACTCAGGGTCCCCTGCAAAAACGCCATCGCTGTTGAAAGCACAAGAACGAAGGGGGTCAATTCCGGTCCATGCCTTTCGCCTTAATGGCGGACAACGCACCTGGAGCCATGAGGAATTTGATCAGGTCGCGCGCCGGCGCAGCCTGCTTCGCGTTGGAGCTGACGGCCGTGGCCATGATGATGTAGGTCTGCACGTCGGCGGGGAACATGCCGCCGAGTTCCGCGCCTTTCACGGCGAGGATTTCGCTCAAAGGCAGGATTCCGAATTCGGCGTCACCTCGAACCACGAGATCGTTCACTTCCTCGCCTGAAGCGGTTGGCTTCAGCCTTGTCTTGAGAGTCGCCGCGAGACCGAGTTTCTCGATCGTGGCGGCGAACGCAACGCCGCTCGCGCCTTCTTTGGCGAAAGCGATGGATTTTGCTCCCAGCAGAGATCGTTTGAAGGCTTCCGTGTCGCGGACGTCGGGTTTTCTCGCGCCGGCGCGGACCATGATGCCGAGGCCGGTCCGGGCGATGACGGCTCGCGAGTCCGCGGCCATACGGCCCTGCTTGATGAGGTCGTCGATCATGGGAGGAGTAAGCACCGCAACGTCGAATGCCGTACCGGACTCGATCTGCTGTTTGAAGCCGGCGGCCAGACCAAACTTCACGACGACCTTGTGTCCCGTCGCCTTCTCGAATTGCGGCGCCAGGTCTTCCATGACGGCCTTGAGCCCGTTGGAGCACAGGACCTGAATCTCGGCTGCGTTGGCGATGTTGGATTGAAAGAGAAGGAACACGAATAACGTTGCAACGATCTTCATAGCGCCTCCTGAAGTGTTGGGATTGTACTCCAGGTCAGGCTAATGGTTGTCCGTTGCCCGATGGTCCTGGCCCATGGAACATGTCATTGATCGTTGTTCACCGTGCAATGACATGGACCATGGATCAGGACCAACAGATAACCGACAACAGCAGGGGACTAACTACGCGCCCCGACGAACTCCGGCTTCACCGGCTGTAATTCCTGCTGCGCGATCGTTCTCCAGCGCGGCAGGCGGTCCATCACGTCGAGCGTATTGAGGTGTTCCTCGAGGGTGAAGGGTCTCTTGGATGTGATTTCATCGACCAGCGCATTCGCCAGGCTGACGGCCGTCGGCAGGTCGAAGGTTTTTTCGAGAGCGGCACTGGGATTGTGGTGATACGCCACCGCTTCGACGATGGAGTGCGGCAATCCCCACAGGCTGAGAAGGTACGCGCCTACTTCAGCGTGAGTCACGCCCAGCAACTCCGACTCGACCTCATGGGACGCCCTGCCGGTCGTCTTGCAGATCTTTCTCACCTCTTTGAACTGTTCCGGAATACACACGGCCATGACCAGTTTCCCGATATCGTGAAGAAGGCCGGCGGTAAATGCGTTCTGTGCCAGCCGCTGGCCGGTGATCAACCGTTTCGCAATTTTGGCGGTCATCAACGAATGCCGCTGTTCTGCGTTGAAGGAAAAGCCGGATCGGATAGCCGTCGGCTCGAGGGCAGCAAACATGTGAACCGTCAGCGAAAGGTCGCGGATCAACTCCATGCCGAGATATGCCACAGCCTGATCCAGCGACGTGATCTGTCGCGGCAAACTGAAAATCGCCGAGTTCACCAGCTGGAGCGTCTTGGCCGCCATGGCGGTATCTCTTTCCAGAATCCGAGCAATCTTCGTCGCCGAAGCGTCGGGCCGCTCCATGGTGCTCATCATTTCCAGGTATACCGTGGGAACGGATGGTAATTGCTTCACGCCGCCGATCTTTTTCCGCAACGAATCGGTCAGCAGATCCCGGAGCCTGAAAATACGATCGATCGCATTGCACAGTAAATCGGGATTCAGAGGCTTCGCCAGCACCTGATGGGAGACGGGCAGAGCGACGAAGAACGTGTCCGTCTGCGTCTGAGGACAAAGCATGAGCCGGACGATATCCGGGTAATCTTCTTTGATGCGTCCGAGAAGCGTCGCTCCGTCCATGCCCGGCATGTGCATATCGGTGACGACGACATCGATGGGCGTGGTCTTCAAGAGTTCCAGCGCGGCTTCCGCTCCGGCCGTGAAGTGGGTGTCCACCTGGCCATGAAATTTCTTCATGCCCTCCCGATGGGAGTTCAGGATTTCACGTTGATCATCGACGAACAGAATGGTTCTCATGTTGCCTCGGATTTGATATCGGCAACCGTCGACGAAAGCTTTATACGGGCGGGAAATCCATCAAGTATGTGGATACATTAGGGATTTGGGCCGTCGCCGCCTGAGGATCCGGCGAACACGCGCTTGCCGTCACTTAGCGTTACGGTCGTCGCATTCATCGTGTGGGACCCGTCTTTCGCCAGCGATCCGTTCACCGTCACGGAATCCCCGATCTTGATGCTGTCTCTGGCCCAGCCGCGCCGGACGAGGATGGCGGCAGCCCCGAGTTCGACTTCCCAGCTGACGGCCTTTCCGCCGGCATCCTTTACTTCGATGAAAAACCGGGCATGGGGATTGATCCACTCGATCTTGGTGACCGGACCGGTAAATGTGGCGGGCTTGTTCCGATCATATTGGGCGGCAAAGGAGTGGTGCGCAAAGGCGGCGCCGGCCGAGATGCCGGACAGGATCACACCGAAAGCGGCGGCGCGAGCAAATGAAAAGTGTTTTTTCATAATCACTTCGTGGCTCCTACGTAGTGGGTTGCGTCGCGATCCTCACAGATGAATTCGATTAATTCGGTGTCGACCATAACGCGCTGATCGACACGGACGGTGAACGCCTCCGTAT
>Ga0137465_1000062_pt1 | contig 92940 bp, 68 predicted proteins | sample EasRivERMGT828_2_FD_104906 | JGI IMG/M metagenome (GOLD analysis project Ga0137465, IMG submission 104906) | Soil microbial communities from meander-bound floodplain in the East River, Colorado, USA - East River MetaG ERMGT828_2 | ecosystem: Environmental > Terrestrial > Soil > Floodplain ... | reverse complement strand
GTTGGTGTTCTTTGTTTTCATGCGTTTGGTGTGTTTGGTTGTGGTTTTCTTTCACCGCCAAGCCTGTCTGCTCGGCGGCCAAACCACCAACCGCATTTTCAACTACGCCGCGGACATTCCCCGAGAACAGCGCGAATGGTGACGCGTCGCAAAGGCGGATGGATGCGGACCATGACCTGACTCACAGAATGAACCGTGGTTGCCAAACCCGTGGCGGGAATGTTTTGAAGTGGGCTGTCGTTCGCGTTGTTGAAAATGAAATTGACTCCACGTAAACCGGGGTCGTTTTGTCGCGACTTCTCATGCAGGACTTTGATCACCTCACCGAGCGGCGGCCATCCATCAAAACCAATTTCATCGAGAACGATCTGGTCCAATTTTGCCTGGATTGACTGGCGGCCCTTGTTGGGTGGCGTCAAACCGGCCTGCGATGTCTGGCTGACGACCGGTTGGGAGATGGGTGATTTCGACGCGTCACTCAGGACGGGCTGAGCTTGATTTCCTGGCGCTTCTTTGGTCGGCGGCACGGGCTGAAGCGGTGAAGGTTTTGCGGCGCGTTCCTGCTTCGGCAGAGATTCGAGCTGCTTCTTTTCCTGAATCAGTTTCAAATAATGCAGCGCGGCAGGATGATCGGGTTCTGATTTCAAGACTTGATCCAGGAGGGCCTCCGCCTGGTCGAGCTTGCCCTGCTCGTAGAACAATCCGGCATCTTGAATCAAGGTCGTGATCGAATTGGTCGAGACTTGATTTGCAGCGCCGCTTGACCGGGACGGTTCCTCAGCCGCTGCCTCTCGCTCCTCTCCATCCTCAAGGAGAGCGCTCAAAGCCAGACTCGCGACCGAATCTCTCCAGGTTTGGTCCGTGTAAGGAAGCGCCCATGCAGTGCAGGCGATCACCGCAATCGCCAACGCTGCGGGAGCTGTGGTTTTGACAAGCGAGGAGCCGAGTCGGTTCACCGGGCGCCACTGGTGCCCGTTCAAGTGAATGAGCCGCGCTACGCGCCGTCCCAGGCCGGAACGAAAACCGCCGGCGCCAGCGACCCCCGGCCATCCGCGTGCTTGCCGCCGGGTGAGATGTTGAGCGAGTTGCACCAGGCACTGCGCGAGGAGATCGGGACCATTCTCGAGAAGCAGCGAGGCTTCGTCCGCGGCCGCCTCACTGGCCGCGCGCAACTTGCGCCGCGACCACCAGGCCAGCGGATGCCACCACAGAAGCGCAGTGACGACATCGCTCAGCCAGTACCAGGCCGGATCGTGCGCCGCCAGATGCGCCAATTCGTGGACGAGCATCGCGTCCTGTTGCGTGCGCGTGAAGTGCGTGCAAAACCCTTCTGGCAAACCAATCCCCGCCCGAAAAATGCCAAATGCGATCGGGCCATGCAAATCCCTGGCTTCGGTAACTCGAATGGTTCGCCGGAGGCGCAGACGTCCGGCCAGTGACTGGACCCGCGCCGCCAATGCTTTGTCGTTCGTCATCCTTCCCCGCCGGTGAGAGTGCAGAAATAAAAGGCGTGCCAGGCCAGCCTTGGTCATGAACAGAATAAATCCCAGCATCCAGACAATTCCTTCCCACGCGGCCAAGGATTGGCGCGGGGGCTGCGCGGGAATTTGCGCCGGCATGGCCGGTGATATTTCCGAAGCTTGCATCCATAGGGATTCCTCCAGCACGGCTGGCGAAGTGCGTGCCACTTCAACCACGATGGGCTGCCGTTTCCGCTCGTTCGTCGCTTTGGCCAGGACGACTATTTCCCGGCTCATGCCCGTGAATTCACAAACCAACAACAGCAGCAGGCCGAGCATGGCTGCCTGCCAGATCGTTCGCTGCCAAAATGCCGACCGTGTGATGCGCTGAAGGGCACAAGCAACCAGGAAAACCAGGACCGTCTCGAGCGCCACGACGCCGAAGAATTGCCACCAAACACTCAGGGGCTCGATTGGATTCATGGGCGGGCGTCAGTTCAGCGATTAATTGCAGCCGGGCTCATACCGATTTCTTTCTTTCTGCAATCAATCGCTCCAACCGGGTCAACTCCTCACGGCTCACTTCGCGTGTGGTCAAAAGATGATTGACGGCGTCGGTCAGACTGCCTTCGAACAATCGATCCACCAGATGGTCCGCCATGCTGCGGCTAACCTCTTCCGCTTTGACTTTGGCGCGGTAAATGAAGGATCGGCCCTCCACGCGATGAATCACCAGGCCGCGGTTTTCCATTTTTCGAAGCATGGTCGCGACCGTGGTGTAAGCCAGATCGGCGTGCGCGGCCAGGTCTTCCAGCACTTGCGACACGGTCGCCTCCCCGCGTTCCCACAGGGCTTGCATAATCCGCAGTTGCAGGTCACCCAAACGATGAATTTTGTGTTTCGGCACGACCGTTTCTTTAACTACTTTGGTAATACTACCATGGTAGTAGATAAGTCAACAGGAATTTTGAAAAGAAATCTCAAGGATTCCATGCCGGAACGATTCGGTTGAAAAAGAGGAGCGCGACCGTCCCGGTCGCTCCCGTCGGCGTCCCGCCGGTGGGTCTGAGCGTCGGACGCCTCACCGAATTGTGCGCGGGTTCGACGTGTGAGCAGTTTTCGGCGGGACGCCGAAAACTGCGGACGAGCGTCCGCGCTCCTATTGCATTGTTACGAAGACAACAATGCGGTTTTGACTTCGGCGTCGGTCACAACTGAATCTGTCAACGTATCCGGGCGGCCCTCATGATGGTAGGTGAGGCGATTGTGATCCAGGCCGAGCGCGTGCAACAGGGTCGCGTGGAGATCGTAGACACGAACTTCATCTTTCACCGCCTTGTAACCGAAGTCGTCAGTAGCACCATGGACATAGCCCTGCCTGAAGCCGCCGCCGGCAATCCAAAGCGAAAAAGCGCGCCGATTGTGGTCGCGACCATCCTTGCCCTGAGCGATGGGAAGACGGCCAAATTCTCCGGTCCAAAGGACAATGGTTGAGTCGAGCAACCCGCGACGCTTCAGGTCCATGACGAGAGCGGCGCTGGGCTGGTCAGTCATCAGGCAAAGATCCTTTAACTTTTCGGCGTTCTTATCGTGCGTGTCCCACGGCTGGCCGCTGAGATAAATTTGCACGAAGCGCACGCCTTTCTCGACAAGGCGCCGGGCCATCAGACAGCGCCTGGCGTAATTGGCAGTGGCCTTGTGCGAATGGTCCAGCCCATAAAGCTTCTTCGTTTCGGCGGATTCCTGAGAAAGATCCAGCGCTTCGCCCACCGAGGTCTGCATGCGCGCCGCCACTTCATAATTGCTGATGCGCGCTTGCAGTTCGGAGTTTTCCGGATGTGAGGCCAAATGAATTCGGTTCAGTTTTTCCAGCAAGTGGAGTTGGTTCGTGCGCGCGGGCGCAGGAATTTCTGCCGGTGTGGCGAGGTTGAACACGGGCGTGCCTTCCGATCGAATCTGTGTGCCTTGATAAATCGCCGGCAGCCAGCCTGAGGACCAGTTGCGCGCGCCATCGATGGGCAGCCCGCCCGGATCCGAGAGGACGACATAAGCCGGCAAATCCTGTCGCTGGGTCCCCAGCCCATAAATGACCCACGCTCCCCAGGTGGGCCGCCCTGCTTGAAATTTCCCCGAATGAATGATGCGCAAAGCCGACTCGTGATCGACGGAATCGGTCGTCATCGACCGGATGAGCGTCAACTCGTCCGCGATGCCTGCGGTATGGGGAATCAGTTCGGACAACTCCATTCCCGCCTGGCCCGCCTGGTGAAATCTAAAAGGCGATTGCAAGAGCTTGCCGGCTTGCTTGTCGAAATGGATTTCCAAATCGTTGCCCGGATAATCTTTGCCATCCCATTTGTTCAACTCGGGTTTGGGATCGAACAAATCCATCTGGCTCGGACCGCCGTGTTGGAACAGACAAATGACAGATCTGGCTCGTGGAGGATGATGCGGCAGCTTCGGGGCGAGCGGGTGAGAAGTCTTGAACAATTTGGGTGCAGCCCAACCGTCCAACGACAGCAAATGCGCCAGCGCGATGTATCCCAGGCCGCCGGCCGTGAAGCCAAGGAACGAGCGGCGATTCATTTCAAAGTTGTGGCACCGACAGTTCATCTGCATGCTCTGATCAAGTTAAACCCCAAGTCGGCCATTTCATCAATCCTCATTATTCCGCTGGTGTTGCCGGATGGAATTCCAGGATGGATTCACGAAATGTAGCTGTCGACGTGAGGAGGCAAATCTCGCGCCCGATTTCGCACCTCGTTACCTTGGCGGCTGGGTCAGCTCGTGCGATTGGACCTGCCCTCATGGAATTCCGTCTCGCCGGTTATGACATTGCCATGGCGGTCTTTTTATGACTACAGTCGCGATGCCATGAGCAAGGGCCTCGAGAAGCCACCCGGCAGCGCATCGGTAAGCGTGTCCCTGTCTGAATCTTCAACATTGAATCCGCAGCCTGCTCCGCTCATTCCCGATCACGAACTGCTCCATCGCATTGGCCGGGGCAGCTATGGCGAAGTGTGGCTCGCGCGCAACATCATGGGTGAGCATCGCGCCGTGAAAGTCGTTCACCGCCGTAGTTTCGGCGACAACCGTCCCTTCGAGCGGGAATTTGAGGGTATTCAACGCTATGAACCCATTTCCCGTTCGCACGAAAGTCAGGTGCAGATTCTCCACGTAGGTTGCAACCAGGCCGAGGGATACTTTTACTATGTGATGGAATTGGCCGATCCGGTGATCAGTAATCCGTGTTCAGTAATCAGCAAGTCAAGTGTCAGCGCCGGCACTGGTTCCCTGAATACTGAGCCACCGATTACTGATTACTCTCCCAAGACCCTCCGCTCCGAACTGGAATGCCACGGCCGGCTTCCGCTCACCGACTGCATCGAAATCGGTCTGGCGTTGACCACCGCGCTGGAGCACTTGCACACGCACGATCTGGTGCATCGCGATATCAAGCCTTCGAACATCATTTTCGTGAAAGGCCGGCCCAAGCTGGCAGATATCGGGCTGGTGACCGATGTGGGTGATGCCAAATCCATTGTGGGTACCGAAGGCTATCTGGCGCCCGAAGGACCAGGCACGGCGCAAGCCGACCTCTACAGCCTGGGCAAGGTGCTTTACGAAATCAGCACGGGCCGGGACCGCAAACATTTCCCCGACCTGCCGCTGGATTTGCAGGAATGGCGGACCGACGGGCGCTGTTGGAGTTGAACGGGGTTCTTCTCAAAGCCTGCGCCCTGTGACCCGTCCAGTGACCTGAAAGATTTCCTCCCTTTGGCGCGTTAAAGGAATACGATGCCGAGCACGATGGATTATCCGCGCGATTACTCGATTGCCACGCGCGAAAGTCTTTTGCGCCGGCTTTCGGATTGCGACGACCAGGCCAGTTGGCGGGAGTTTTACGAGACTTATCGCGATTTGATTTATCGATTCGCTCTTAAGGCGGGATGCTCGGAGACGGAAGCCGAAGAGGTCGTCCAGGAGACGGTCATCGCTGTGGCGCGCAAGCTGCCGGAGTTCAAATACGAGCCAGCGAAGTGTTCGTTCAAGACGTGGCTGTTGAACCAGACGGTGTGGCGCATCAAGGATCAGTTCCGCAAACGGCCCGAAGCAGGACAAGCCCCTGGCCGGACGCCCGCCCGGCGATCCGAGGATACGCGTCGCACTGGCACGATTGAACGCATCGCCGATCCCGCAGGCGGCGATCTCGCAGCGCTCTGGGAGACGGATTGGCAAGAGACCGTGGCGCAAGCGGCGATGCAACGTGTCAAAGAGCAAGCCAATCTCAAAGACTGTCAGATGTTCGATCTCTATGTCTTGCGCGGCTGGCCCGCTCGCGAAGTGGCCCGCGCGCTGGGAGTGAGCGTGGCGCGGGTTTATCTGGCCAAGCACCGCATCGCGCCACTGGTGAAGAAGGAAATCAAAAGATTGGAGACGACGCTGATGTAGTTTAGCTGTAAATGCCTTTCGGGAATTCGCCGTCCCTTGTCCCGGAGGGACACAGTGAAAATAGCCCGGCGTTTCAACGCCGGGTGGTGCGGTTCAAAAACCACCGAGTCCCGGAGGGACGAAAGAAGATCAGGTTTAAGAGTTGGATTCTGCCGTCCCTCCGGGACTTGTCTGTATTGTCGGCTCAACCCGGCGTTGAAACGCCGGGCTATTGTCGGATGTCCCTCCGCCGGGACAAACCCATGCCTGAATTCCCGAAAGGCATTAATCTTAGCTGGGTCGCCACTATCAGATCAAAGAGCCTGCTTCAGCATCGACCATCAGGAAACTGTTGCGATGTTGGCGCAACAGGGAGGCCGGAATCTCATTGCTGATTTCTCCTTTCAGGAAGCGCTGAATGATGCTCGCCTTTTTGGCGCCGTTGGCCAGAAGCCACACTTCCTTTGAACCGAGCAGATGCTTCAAGCCAACACCAATTCCCCACGCAGGCAGATTCGAATGCGTCAGATAAGCGGCGGATGCTTTGACGGTGCTCGGATGCATGTCCACGCGATGCGTTGTGCTGTCGGGTGAGGAACCGGGCTCATTCAGGCCGAGATGGCCGTTGAGTCCGATGCCCAGCACTGTCAGGTCGAAGCCGGCCCCAATGGCCGCGTCGTAATCACGACAGACTTTCTCGAGGTCGCTCGCTTCGGTGTCAATGAAATGAAATCTCTCCTTGGGCAGATCGATATACCGGAGCAGGTAACGGCGGAGCATGTTTGCACAGCGGCCTTCGTCATCCGGGGCCAGGCCGCCGAAATCATCGAGAGCAAAGATTTCCGCCTCGCGGAAAGAGACAAGGCCGTTGGTGGTGGATTGCGCTATCGCCTCGTAGATTTTATCCGGTGTGTGGCCGGACGGAAGACAGATGCGCAATCGAGGATTGGTGCGCAGCCGGTCGCGCCACAAACTGGCGACGCCATTCACCCAGGCATCTTCGGAATCAAATCGCAGGAGGTTCATGGTGCGCATTGCCTCAGAATCGACTCTGCAAGGCAATGAGACTTGAGATTTGAGATTTGAGATTTGAGATCCGTCCGCGCTGTTCAGCGTCGCGACGGAGCGGATGGTCGGCAGGAAGCTTGCGGAGAAGCTCCTTCTCCAACGCCGCCGCTTTGGCCTGTTGCTCGGTCTGCTGCCGCACTTTTTGATTCAAGTGCCGCTGCCCCTTGATATCGGAATTCTGGAGCGAATCCGCCCAGCCACGAAGCTGACGGGAGCAGCTTTCAGCCCTGGATTTCAAATTTGAGATTTGAGATTTGAAATCCCGCATCCAGGGCCGCCGCTCCAGCAGACAGAGCATCGACCGCACTTCACCAGCGGACCCGCGGGCGATGTAAATAAACGAAAGCAATTCATTGGTAGTGCCACGCTCGAAGCCTTCAGCAGTATTATTGGAAATAGAGAGGACGGCGCGCTCGAACTGATCGCGGAAGGACGGGCGCAGGCGACGTGGCGCGCTTTCCAGAAAATCATCCATTTGCTCATACAATTGAGCGGCCTCCTGCCAAACAGGCAGGTCTTCGAAACGTTGATAGGTCATGCGTTTTGCGTGGTTGAAGGTTCATGCAGTTTTCTGGACATTTGCATCTGCAATTTCAGATTCTAAATCTCAAATTTCAGATTTCAGATTTCAAATCTCAAGCTCACGTTCTCACCCCAGCCACAAGTCGATCGGCTTCTTCACTTTGGGGTGGAACGGCAGCGGGACTTTTTGTCCGGTGCGCGCCGATTGGTAAGCGGCACACATCAACTCAAGCACCGCGCGCCCATCTTCGGCTGCCACCAAGGGTGGTTTGTCCTCCCGCACGCATCCGATGAAATGTTTCAGCTCCTGGGGATAGCCCTGGTTGAATGCCTCCTCAAAAATGGTGAAGGTCCAGCCCTGTGTGCTGCCGGCTTTTTCCATCGCATAGCCGTAGCCCTTCTCGCTGTAGGTCAAAGCGGAGTTGCCCATGAACAGATCCGCATAAATGACTCCGCCTGTGCCATACACTTCCACTCGATCGTCCATCCCGCCGTGTTTGGCCCAACTGTTTTCGGCCACTGCGATTACCCCGCCCTCGAACTCCACCAGGCAAAGCGAATTCTCCTCGCAGCGGGTCCGCTGCTTATGGATGAGGCCATTCTGCATGTGCGCATAAACGGAAAGGGCTTTGGGCTGCCCGCCCAGCATCCATCGAAACCAGGCCAGGCCGTGGCAACCCATATCCATCAACGCGCCGCCGCCGGATTGATTCAGGTCATAGAACCAATCGCTGTGGGGACCGGAATGCTTTTCGCATTGGCGCATCTGATAAATTTTTCCGATGGCGCCTTCGTTGACGAGCTTGCGCACGCGCTCGTACTTGGGCGCGAAACAAAGCTCCTCGGCATACATTAACTTCCGATTCGCCGCCTGGCAGGCTGCGATCATTTCGTCGGCTTCTTCGAGAGTCAGGCAAAGGGGTTTTTCGATAATCACATGCTTGCCTGCCTTGGCGGCTTCGAGCACCGCGCGGTGATGAAGAAAATTGGGAAGGCAAATATCCACGACGTCGCAGCCGGATTCGCCGATGAGCTTTTCAAAATCGCTGAACCAGCGGGTGATGTGATGCTTTTTGGCGAAGGCCTCCGCCCGCTGCGCACTGCGCGAATAGATGGCAACCACTTCCGCCTCCGGAACAAACCGTTGATACGATTCGAGGTGAATGTCGGCTATGAAGCCAGAGCCGAGCAATGCAACTTTTGTCTTGCTCATAAGCTTAGTCCCAGATGAACACAAATCGACCAGGCATGGCAAGTTGGCCGGCGAGGAATTTCACCAGACCGTCTTTGGGCAGGCGCAAACGATTACAGCCTGCGGATGCGAATCTTGCGCAACGAGAGCGGCAAGCCATGATCCTGAAAACCGATGTAGCCGGCTGCGGGACGGTCTTTGAGCTTTGGATGGTTGAGGCTCACTTCGTTCACGACTTGTCCATTGAGGTTCACCGTCACATTCGAACCCTTGGTGCTGATGATAAATTTATTCCATTCGCCGGCCGGCTTTGCCGTGTTCCGGGTGGGAGGGAGGCTGGGAATGATGCCGCCGGAATCATGGTCGGTGAGCCTGGCCTCGACAGCCTTGCCGTGCGAATCGTAGATCTGCACCTCGATGCCTTTGGCCACTGGATCGTTCTTGTCGCCCACGCAAAAATAAAACCCGCTGTTGCCCTTCGGTTCTACCTTGTAGTCGAACTCAATCTCGAAGTCCTGGTACGGCTCCTTTGACCAGAGGTACGCGCTCCAACGCGACCAGCCCTTTTCGCCGGGACGAGGAGTGAGCGTCACCACGCCGTCCGGGCTGATGCTCCAGTTGCCCGTCGTTTCCCAATGCTTCTTCAGGTCATTGCCTTCGAGCAGATCGTTCCAACCGGTATGCTCGGCTCCCTGGGATACCGCGAGACCGCAAAGGAAAAGGGTGGCGAGACAGGTTGAAGCAAACGATGAGGCCACAAACGCGCGTAACGTGGAATGGTGCAAAATGGTTTTCATAAGGAGTTAAGTGCTGGAATCAGTTCCGGGCAAAACTAGACTCCGGGCCAAGCTGCCGTCAAGCCATCTGGACGAACGTACGAACGGCTTGACCCTTTTCGATTAACCAGGCAGATTAGCCGGCTCGGTTCGGGAAGTTTATGCAGCATATACGCAACATTGCCATTATTGCCCACGTTGACCACGGCAAAACCACGCTGGTGGATTGCCTGCTCAAACAGTCAGGAACATTTCGCGCCAACCAGGCCATCGCGTCGGAGGAGCGCATCATGGATTCGATGGATTTGGAGCGCGAAAAGGGCATCACCATCAAGGCCAAGAACGCGGCCTTCAAATACAAGGACTACCACATCAACATCGTGGATACGCCGGGTCACGCCGATTTCGGCGGCGAAGTCGAGCGCATCATGAACATGATCGATGGCGTGTTGCTGGTCGTGGATGCTGCCGAAGGTCCGCAGGCACAAACCCGCTTTGTTCTGCGCAAGGCGCTTGAAGCCGGGGCCAAGCCCATCGTGGTGATTAACAAAATCGACCGCGAGAATGCCGCGCCCCATAAAGTGCTCGACCAGGTATTCGACCTGTTTGTGTCGCTCCACGCCACAGATGAACAACTCGATTTTCCGGTCGTTTACGCCAGTGCCAAGGAAGGTTTTGCCCGGACCGAACTCCATCACATCAGCGGCACGATGGAGCCGCTCTTTGAAGGGATCATCAAACACATTCCGCCTCCGCGCGCTCACGCGGGCGAAGGCTTCAAGTTGCTCGTGGCCAACCTCGATTACTCGGATTACCTGGGCCGCGTCGCCTTTGGCAAAATCTACAGCGGCAAAGTGAACGTCAGCGATCCGGCAGTCTGCATTCACGGCGATGGCCGCAAAGGCGCTTCCAAGATCACCGCCATCTTTCACTTCGAAGGGTTGAAGCGCATTGAGATTCCCGAAGCGCACGCGGGCGACATTGTTGGCTTGACCGGATTCGAGGACGTGTTCATCGGGGAAACGATCACCGACACCGAGCAACGTTTGCCGCTGCCCTATATTCCGATCGATCCGCCGACCATCCAGATGCAATTCGCGGTCAACGACGGCCCGCTGGGCGGCCAGGACGGCAAGCTCGTTACGGCACGGCACCTCTGGGAACGGCTGGTCAAAGAGATTCGCACCAATGTCGCCTTGCGCATCGAGCAGACGGACGATCCAAAGGTGTTTAACGTCTCCGGACGCGGTGAAATGCAGATCGCCATCCTGGTCGAGCAGATGCGGCGCGAGGGTCATGAAGTGCTCGTGTCCCGGCCCGAAGTGATTTATCGCAAGCACACCGATGGCAGCCTCCTCGAGCCCATCGAAAGGCTCTTTCTTGAAATCCCGAAGGATAACATGGGCGCCGTGCTCGAGAATCTTGCCAGCCGCAAAGCGGAGATTGCGAATATGAACCATCACGGCGAGCAGGTCAGTATCGAAGCCTTGATTCCAATGCGCGGCTTGATTGGCTTTGAGACGGATCTCGTCAACCAGACCCGCGGCCTGGGCGTCATGAGCCATCTTTTTCACGAATACGGCCCTGACCGGGGCGAAATTGCCGCGCGCAAGAATGGTTCGCTTGTCAGCATGGAGGACGGCGAGGCCACGTCCTACGCCCTTGATGCCATCCAGGAACGCGGACGGCTGATGATTGACCCCGGCGAGCAGGTTTACAAAGGCATGATCGTGGGTGAAAACGCGCGTGAGAACGATATCCCGGTCAACCCGTGCAAAGCCAAAAAGCTGACCAACATGCGTTCGCAAGGCGACGGCAAAGGCATTCAACTGAGCGCGCCCTTGAGGCTCTCACTGGAACGGGCGCTGGAGTATATCGGCCCTGACGAATACGTCGAAGCGACGCCAAAACATTTGCGTTTGCGCAAAAAGATTCTGGATGAGAATCAGCGCAAGCGCGCCCAACAGAGCCGGGGAGTGAAAGTTGTCGCAGCGTAGTCTGCCAGCGCAGGAGCGCGGCTCGGAAGCTTCCGTCCCTTTAGATTCTGAGTTCGTAAATCCCGTGAAAACCTCTCGCAGATCTTTACCTTCGCACGATGGAGTCTCACCGCAGAGGACGCGGAGGATCTCGCAGAGGTCGCAGAGAAAATGATTGCCTTTGCGTCCTCTGCGAGAACCTCTGCGCCCTCTGCGTTTAAGGCGACCGCTGCGAATTTCAAATCCGTTTGGCTAGTTTTAGAGCGCAGATTTTCTTTGCAGAAACACGCCGTAACGGCAATATGTCCCGGTTCAACGTGAAACTGATTTTCTTTCTAGGGTTCGGGCTGCTCATTTTTTCGAAGACGGTTTCGGGCGCGGCAGCCGATTGGATCGAGCTTTTCAACGGCAAGGATCTGAACGGGTGGACACAGCATGGGGGCAAGGCGAAGTATCGAGTTGAGGATGGCCAGCTCGTCGGTGTTTCCGTGTCCAACACGCCCAATTCATTTCTTTGCACGGCCCGCGAGTACACCAACTACATCCTGGAACTGGAATTCCAGGTGGATCCCGCCCTCAATTCCGGCGTGCAAATCCGCAGCCACGTCTTCGACCAGCCGACCGAATTAGAGCACAACGGCAAGTCCATCAAGATCGCGACTGGCCGGGTGCACGGCTATCAGGTCGAGATCGATCCGTCCGCGCGTGCATGGACCGGCGGCCTCTACGATGAGGGGCGCCGTGGCTGGTTGAACGATCTGAAGGCCAACGAACCTGCGCGCAAGGCATTCAAGCAGGGGGACTGGAACAAATTTCGCATCGAAGCCAAAGGCGATTCAATCAAGACCTGGCTCAATAATGTGCCGGCTGCGGATTTGAAGGATTCGATGACCCCTTCGGGTTTTATCGCACTCCAGGTTCATGGCGTGGGCAGGAAGACCGACGCATTGCAGGTGCGCTTCCGCAACATCCGGATAAAGGAATTACTCTGAAGAAGAGCTATCGCTCTTGCTTCTTACTTAAGATTAAGAGAAAGAGTTTGGTAGGAAGAAACGCGAAGGTACCCCGGTTTTCCGTCGCGCGGAAAGATCTCGGCGAACGATAGGGCGGCTGAGACTACTGTAGCTGAGGCGGCGCCTGCATAGCCGCCGATGCGATAGCTGCAGGTCCCACCATGGGAGACGCCGTGGGAGCGGGATGCGTAATGGCGTGGTAGATCTTGTCCTTGAGCCACGCCCGCCGCTTCTTCATGTCTTCGATTTCCTGGTCAGTCGCGAAATCTATCTCCTCTTCGATGCGGCAGATGGCGTCGTCCAGGGCGTGATATTCCTCGAACCATTTCCGGAAGCGTTCGTCACCTTTGAGCTTTCTGATGGTGTCACGATGTTCCGGGAACTCTCTGAGGATCGGATGATGGAGGTCCATAGTTTTGTTGCGATTCGAATTTTGTCGCTGCGCTAATGTTAATCAGGTCGTGTCCCCAGTAAAGGGTTTCTTTGGATCAATTTGTGGCAGCAGTCAAAAAACTTAGCCGGGGCACCATCCCTTGGACACGAGCCCCAAAATAATTCGGCAACGCCCCGGGCAGGGGAGGAACAGCCTTTATCATCGGTCAAATCTCCCGACCTTGGGGCGGTATTGCTTTTTGGCGGTGTGCTACCGGGGATGTCATCCCCGGCTTATCTCCGACAGCCCTCCGGGCTGGACGTCTCAGGGTTGGAGGTCTCCGTTGGACTCTGTCGCTGGGTTGGCCATGATCCATCTCGCGGGTTCTTGCCCAGCCCGCCGCCCTGCCAGAACAGGGCATTTTTAACCGGGCAAAACGTTAGGCTGGAGGCAACTTTTCCTCTCTGCCATTGCCTCTGGCCGTGGTGGGCGCCCGCAAAAACAAATCGTTTCGGCACGGTTTTGCAGGACAGTTCTGCAACTTCGAGACAAAATGTGGTTCGCAGCCAGCCCGCATTGTCCAGAAAGTGTTCCTGGCATGTCCATTGCTGACACACTCGCGGGTGGCAGGGCGCTTTCAAGCTTTGTTTTCCCGAATCTGGCAGAGATTTGCTGCTGCGAAACCAATTCTAGCCATCGCGGCAGCGTCTCTGTCGAGTTAGCGGAGGCGGGTTAGATTTTGACTTCGAAAATCTCGTAAGAACATCTCGCAGCTTGGGCAGGAAAAACTCCAAGCTCCAAATCGCAAGCTCCAGAGAAACACCAAACTGCAAGCTTCAAACCCCACCGCGCTGGTGCGCCAGGGTGCACCAGGGCAACCCGTGGCAGGCGGGTAGTGAGTTGGGAGTTTGAGCTTGGAGTTTCTCTGTGTTTGGGCTTGGGGGTTTGGTGCTTCGTCCAGGGGGGCGCTAAAAAATGTCCGTGACGTTCCTCTGCTCGAATGCCAAATTGTCGAAAGATGGGCGCTTGCGCCCGGACGAAAGGATTTATGAACGGCATGAAGATTCGATGTGTAAGTTCCAGGGTTGGTCGGTTTCCGTTGTGCCAGGGACAGGCCTTCTTCAAATGGGTGGCACTGCTGGCAGTCGTGGGGCTTTTTGCCGTGGCCGGCCTGCTTTTTGCCCAGAAGGCCGCGCACCAAAAGCAAGTTGCTCAGCTCCAAGAACAGCACCAGCAGTTGCAACAGGAGAAGGAGCAACTGGAGCAGCTCCGGGGGGCTGTCCAGGAACTCGAACGCCTGCGCCTGGACAATGCCGAGTTGGTGAAGTTGCGGGGCGAAGTCGCTGCGTTGCGACCATTGCAAAAGCAGCAACAGCAACTCCAGACGGAAATCCAGCAGCTTCGTGGACGTCTTCAACAAGCTCAACAAGCGGGCGTGGAAGTGGCGGCGTTGCGCGACCAAAACCAGCAGTTACAACAAAACCAGCAGGCGCAAATCGAGGCCCAGGTCAAGGCCCAAACCGGTGCTTGTATTAACAACCTCAAAGCCATTGAGGGTGCCAAAGGGGTGTGGGCTGTGGAGTTGAAAAAGACCGCTGCCGACGTGCCCACGGATGCGGAAATCTTTGGTCCAGACAAGTACATCAATCAAAAGCCAGCTTGTCAGGCGGGTGGCGTTTACACCTTGGGTCCAGTGCAGGCCAAGCCCGCTTGCAACATTCCCGGACACGTGTTGCCCTGAAGGGCGGTTTTTGCTTTTTGACGACGTTATCGCGAGAGTCACGCCAGGCATTGGAAATCCATGGCTGAGCTAAAAAGTCCACGAAAGTTCCATCTACTTCTGGTCTTCGTTACAGTTTTGTTGTATAAGTTTCCCTGCCCTTTATGAGATTCAATTCATCCCCGATCAGGTTGATACGGCTGTTTGGCCATTCGGCTTTCGCGTTGTTTTGTTTATCCCTCGTGTCTTTGCGGGCGCAGACGGACATCTATTTGCTGGAGGTTCCGAATTACAATTGGTATGCGGGCTGTTTTGGGACGGCTTGCGCCAATCTGATGGGATTCTGGGATCTCCACGGCCTTCCTGATTTTTATACCGGACCCACGGGCGGAGGTGCCGCGCCTCTGAACAGTTGCGGCATCAATAATGGGATTCTCTCCATGACTGCCACGAAGGCTGGATTCGATGGACGTCCCGCAAACAAGCCGGGCCACATGGATGATTACTGGTCAACCTATATTCTCACATCATGTGGCGAGGCTTCTTCGATGAGTTATCAAAGCACTGAAATGGATCCGTACGTTCTCGCCGGTCGGCCGGAACACACCTGGGATTGCATCGGCGACTTCATCGGCCTGAGTCAGAAGAAGTGGACCAACATGAACAACGAATGCGACGGCAATATCGACGCCTATTCCTTCGTTTACTGGGACACCAAGGGGAATAAGCGAGTGAACTTCACTCCCGGTCCGGAGGCCGGCCTTCCCGCTGTAGATATTCAGTCCGGCTTGAAAGCCTGGGCGAAGCACCGGGGCTATGATGCCGATGTGTTTACGCAGTTGACCGATTTCAATCCAAACATGCCGGTCGGCAAGGGGTTCACTTTTGATGACTTAAAGGCGGAAATTGATGCGGGCTATCCAGTGCTATTGTTCTTGCAGGGATTTGACGGGAATTCCCGACTCCTTCCGGGGATGCCCAAAGCCAATCCGGCGATCCACGGCATGCTCGCCTATGGATATGCTATAGCCGAAACAGGTGAGCGGTTTGTCAGGTACCGGACGAGTTGGGGAAGTGGACCAGCCCAGGAGGTGAGTGAGTGGAATGCGAATCCCTGGCAGGCCGGTTTGCCCGTCCGTGGCGTGATCGGATTTCATCCGCTGCCCAAGATCACGTCCGTCAGTCTGGAAAACGGAAATGTTACTGTCCGCTGGGATGGCCCCTCCGCTCGATTGTACGATAACATCGCCCGCACGACCTCCGAGTTGCATTGGTACGAAGTCCAGCAAGCGACTTCACTCAGCCCGCCAAACTTTGTGCCGGTAACGCCGCCCACCAAAGAGCGCTCTGCCACAATTGAAAACTGCTGCCAGACGACCACGTTTTTTCGGGTCAGGCTTCTGACGCGCTGAACTTACTGCAGCGGCCTGGCCGCAAACAATTGCGGGTAATCTTTCAGGATCTGCTCGATGTTATCGGGCGTGACCAGTATAAACCTGCGTTCAAACTCGGCCTTTCGATCTTTGCCCAGCGGCGCTTGTTCCAGCGGCGCTCCCGGTTTGTTAAGGACGAACGCCGCCAGTTTCTCCGCTTTGACTGCGTTCCGAATGTCGGCGGCATCTCCTACTATCCGCAGGTCCGGCAGCAGCAGCGCGAACTTCGGTTTGCCCGGCCTCTTCCAAACCTCGACGCGATCTAAATTCGCTGGCAAGCCGATCAAGCTGACGATGATGTCGCAGCCGGCTTGCTGCTGGGCAAGCTTATCGAAAGCATCTTCCGCCACCAGGAAACTCAGCGGGGTAGTGCTGCCGGCGGGAATTTCGGCCGAACGCGGATTATCCTGAACGACAGACTTCAGTTCCGGAAACACGACGGCTCCCAAAGCGACTTTGCCGGCGAATCCTTTGCGCAACCCCCGGATGCCCGCCCCTTCCTGTGCATACACACCTTTGTCCAGTCCTGTGCGTTGCGTGTAAGGATTGGAAATGACCAGCGCGCGCTGGCCGGGGTATCTCTGAGCCAGATATTGGGCCAGTCCTTCGGTGGCCAGTTCCCGAGAGAGCAAAGCTCTTTGTTTTGGGCTGTTTTTGGAGGCAATCCAGGCGATCGCAAAAGCGGCGCCCGCCAAAAGAACAACCAAAAGCGCTTTGAACCTCATTTAAGCATGGGTCAAAAGTATCCCTGCAGAGTATCTGCTTCAAAGAGCCCATCAATGCCAAGCCCATCCAATCGCGATTTGTCGCAACTCTCCGCATGCCCGTCTATGAACAGCGCGTTGGCCCTTCTCAGGTGGCGGCCATGAACCTGTTTGGTGACCGTCGCGTTGGTGGCGTAGAAAATATAATATTGTTGCGCCGTATATATCTGACCGCGGCTGGTGGTGTCCGCCAGATGCAAATACTCGGTCGGATTCGGGATTTGTTCCGGAAACAAAATCGTCCTGGTTAAGGTTTCTCTGCTGAATTCCGGCGGCGGATCCCGGCGGATGCCGTACGTGGTCATCCAGTTGGTCCAGCGAAACGGTTTGTACGTGGGACAAGCGAAGACATCCCGATTGGCCACATAATGATTGGTGTGCAGGGCCGCGCCCCAGGTATTGACCCCTTGCGGCAAGCCGTCCACATGCACCTGGCCTTCGTTATCCTGGGAATACATCAGAGTGCCGAGGCCAAGTTGCTTGAAGTCATTCAGGCATTTGGTTTGTTGAGCGCGGCCTTTGGCGTTGGCCAACGCGGGCAAGAGCAAGCTGGCCAGGATGCCAATGATAGCAATCACCACCAACAGTTCGATCAAGGTAAAGGCTCTGCCAGAGCGGTCACTCATCGAGTGTCCTGCCGTCGCGTGAGTAAATAAACTGGCTTCAGTCAAAGTTGTTTCGTTAGGTTACCAGAAAATCATCATGGGTCAAACCGCGATACGGATAGTTCGGCTCCCGGCCGCCCCGATCCTCTATGCTGTTTAACTCCGATGTTTTTCTAAGATTCTTCCTTGCCTTCCTTTTCCTCTACTGGCTCGTCCGGAACAATCTCAAAGCGCGCAATGTCCTGATCGTTCTGGCAAGCTATCTTTTTTATGCCTGGTGGGCCCCGGCCGGAGAGACGACCGCTTTCACTGCCGACCTTGTTGGTTATGTGTCGGCGGCCCTTTGGCATGGTCGCTTCCTCGGCCTGCTCGTGCTGACCAGCCTGGTGGATTTCTCCGTCGGCCTGGGCCTGGAGCGGCTGCAGTCACAGGTTAAGAGAAAACTGCTGTTGAGCGCCAGCATCGCCGTGAACCTCGGCATCCTCGGTTTTTTCAAATATTGGAATTTCTTTGTGGACTCGTTCGCCGCAGCCATGGCCGCGGCTGGCTTCGACGTTCATCCGCGAACCCTGGGCCTGGTGCTGCCGGTGGGCATTTCGTTCTACACGTTTCAATCCATGAGCTACGAGATCGATGTGTATCGCCGCGACATTCCAGCGACGCGCAGCCTGCTCCATTTTCTGGCCTTTGTCTCGTTCTTCCCGCAATTAGTCGCCGGCCCCATCGAGCGCGCAAGGCATCTGCTGCCGCAATTCGGGCACACGGTCATTATCACGCGCGCGATGCTGGAAGAAGGTATCTGGCTGATTCTTTGGGGCATGTTCAAGAAAGTCACGCTGGCTGATAACTTTGCGCCGCTGGTGGAAATGGCTTTTGGCGCAGGCACAGCCGTCGCGAGTTACTCCGCGCCCACGGTGGTCCTGGGCACGCTCGCCTTTGGTCTGCAAATCTATTGCGATTTCTCGGGTTACTCGGACATTGCCCGCGGCCTGGCCCGCGTGCTCGGCTTCGATATCATGTGGAATTTCGATCTGCCCTACGCCGCGACCAACCTGCGCGAGTTCTGGCGTCGTTGGCACATCAGCCTTTCGTCCTGGCTGCGCGATTACCTCTACATCAGTCTTGGCGGCAACCGCCGCGGGCGGTCCCGCACGTATGTCAACTTGCTCATCACGATGCTGCTGGGCGGCCTTTGGCACGGCGCAGCCTGGAATTTCGTTCTTTGGGGTCTGTGGCACGGTGTTGGACTGGCGCTTTTGCGCAGCCCAATCTGCCAGTGGCAACTGCCCATCGGCACTCCCTTTCTCCGCCGCGTGTTCGCGTGGGTCATTACCATGCTCTTCGTTTTCTACGGCTGGCTTTTGTTCCGTGCCGATTCCCTCGAACAAATTGCGGGAATGACAATCGCGCTGGGCAATTTCAGCGCGCCGCTGTGGCTGGGAAGTTTCGCGCTGAACCTGGTCGCGTTTGCCCTTCCGCTCGCGCTGATGGAGTTTTGGCAGTGGAGAGCCGGTGATAAACTCATTGCTTTGGCTCTGCCCGTCTGGGCCAAAGCTGCTTTGCAGGGCGGACTTCTGATTGGCATTCTGCTATTCTGGGAAAGGGCCAAAGAGCCCTTTATCTATTTTCAGTTTTGAAGCGATGAAGAGCCATCTCTGCGAGTTCGAACCGAAGGATCTGGCAAGGCTCCTCGGTTTGCCTTTGGTGCCGGTGGCCTTCTTTGCGGGCTTGATGCACGGCGGTGTTTGGCTTGGGGCGCTCCCGGCTTCGCGGCCAACCCTCGATGTGGATCACACCATTCTCATTCATCAGGCCGAAGCGAGCCGTTCCAAGAAGGACACGGAGGTGCTGTTGATGGGTGATTCCTCCTGCCTCATGGACGTTGCGGCCAAAGAACTGGCCGAAGGACTGGGACAAAAAACCCTCAATCTGGGTTCCTTCAGCTATCTGGATTTAAACGCCTACACGCTGATGCTGCGCCAGTCCACTGCGGCCAACCCGGGACATCTCCGCGCCGTCGTCCTCCTAATGCATCCCGAAGCGCTGCGCCGCACGACAGCCGAAGCCTATTACGTCGATTTCCTGACAAACTTTTTTGATGGCCGTGCGCCGTGCCGTCGCGGGCGGCGGGCCGATTACATTTACTGCCTGCTTGGCGTGGATGTTTTTAAAAGCCGCTTGCTCGCGCGTATTCTACCCACGCCTTTCCGCGGCCGATATGGCCAATATTACGGGTTCAGCGATCGGTTGGAACAATTCCTCAGCGAACATCATGGCAGCGCCATCGATCCGGAGCCGCGGATCTTCCAGGGCAACGCGGAATATCGCCTGGCCAGGCAACTCGAAGCCGGTTCTCGTGCCTTTAAGGCGGCGGTTCCTGCCGGCGTCAAGTTGATGGCCGGCATCACGCCTGTTCCGGAAACATTCGTGGGACCGAACTATTCGCAACTCCATCAACGGATGCTCGAGGAATGGAGCCGATGGTTGCAGGCGCAGCCGCTGACGTTGCCTCCCACGCTACCGGACAAATTGTTCGCCAAGACAACGCATCTTAATGAGGCAGGCGTGCGAGTTTTTACTGCAGCGCTTGGAGAAGCCTTGAGCCCCCATCTAGAGTGATTGCCAAAAGTAATTTCCGAAAAGGTGGGGCAAACCTGCCGGTTTGCCGCGGCGCCCGGCAGGGCGTCGCCCACCTTTTCGGAAATTACTTTTGGCAATCGATATAGGTCAGCGCTAAGCCACTCGCCGGATCAAAAAAATGGGCTTTGCTCATGTCCAAGGCCAGCGTCACTTTCTGGTTCACCTCCATCTTGGCAGCGGCCGTCAGCCGGGCCGCAATGCGACGCGCTCCGCTGACGAAGTACACGCAGGTTTCCCCGCCCATAGGCTCAATGACTTCGACTGTGGCGGTGAGAGTGGTTTCCCTCTGCGGTTGCATTTGATGATTGGAGACATGCTCCGGGCGCAGACCCAGGATGACATCCTTGCCTGCACAGGACTCAAGCCTTCTGGCCGCCTGCTCGTGCAGCCGCACATGGAGTGCTTGGGCATTGCTGGTTGGCTCGACAAAGTAAGCCCCAGTGTCGTTGCAGAGGATTGTCCCTTTGAAAAAATTCATCGGAGGCGAGCCGATGAATCCGGCGACAAACAGATTGGCCGGCTGATCATAAACCTGCATCGGGTCGGCCACTTGCTGGATGGCGCCCTCTTTCATCACCGCAATGCGATCGCCCAGGGTCATGGCCTCGACCTGATCGTGAGTGACGTAAATCATGGTGGCGCCGAGACGACGGTGCAGCCGGGAAATCTCGCCGCGCAGTTGCGTTCGCAGGGGCGCGTCGAGATGGGAGAGCGGTTCATCGAAAAGGAACACCTTTGGCTGGCGCACGATCGCGCGGCCCACTGCCACCCTCTGTCGTTCGCCGCCGGAGAGCGCTTTTGGATAGCGGTCCAGATACGGCAAGAGGCCGAGCATTTTCGCAGCTTCCCTGACGCGTTTTTCGATTTCTGGTCCGGGAAATTTTCTGAGCTTCAAGCCGAAAGCCATATTCTCGCCAACGGTCATGTGCGGATAAAGGGCGTAGTTCTGGAAAACCATGGCAATGTCACGATTCCAGGCCGGGATCGGATTCATCACATTGCCATCGATGGAAATGGTGCCGCCGCTGACCTCCTCCAACCCGGCAATCAGGCGCAAGGTGGTGGACTTGCCGCAACCGGATGGACCCACCAGCACGAGAAACTCCTTGTCTTCCACCGTGAGGGTTACGTCCTTGATGGCGTGGATCGGTTCGCCCCGGGTGCCTTTAAAAACCTTCGAAAGTTTCTCGAGACCAACACGAGCCATGGAATGGAAGTGTTCAATGACCCATCGGCCTTGTCGAGTTTGGAATGGCAATCGGAGTCTGGCTCGCGCACTATCCCGTTGACGCTGGAATAGACGATCTGCAAGATGCTGCGGCTTTGAGCCGGTCATGCGGCTCCGTTGATTCGTGATGAACACTCAATCTGAATTTTCCAAATGAACCTGGATTCTCTTTACTCGAAACTGACGTTGAAGACGGACGCTAAATTGGTCCTGCTTGTCCTCGATGGCCTCGGGGATCTTGCCACCGGCGGTCCGGATTCGTGCACGCCGCTCGAAGCTGCCGCCACTCCCAATCTCGATGTGCTGACTCAAAATGCCGCCCAAGGCCGCATGATCCCGGTGGCCCCTGGCATTACGCCCGGCAGCGGTCCCGGCCATCTGGCGTTGTTTGGTTACGATCCAATCGAGTACCAGGTTGGGCGCGGCGTGATTGAAGCCCTCGGGCTGGGCTTGGACCTCCAAGCAGGCGATGTCGCCGCGCGCGCCAACTTTTGCACGCTCAATTCGAAGGGCATTGTCACCGACCGCCGCGCCGGGCGCATCCCAACGGACGTTTGCGAGGACTTGTGCGCTTTGCTTTCCAAACAGATTAAGAAGATTGGCGGCGCCGAAGTGATCATCCGCCCGGGCAAAGGCCATCGCTTCGTGGTGGTTTTTCGCGGCAAAGGTTTGGAAGGGCCATTGACTGACGCCGACCCGCATCGCGAAGGCCTGCCGATTTCCACCGCCCAACCCGTGAACAAAAAATCACTTAAAGCCAAAAAGACGGCCCGGCTCGTGGCTGAGTTTTACAAACAGGTATTGCCCATCCTTTCGAAGAAGAAACCAGCCAATGGCTTTTTGATGCGCGGTATCGCTCATCAACCTGCCATCCCGACGTTCCAGGAGCGTTACGGCCTGAGCGCAGCCTGCATCGCCGTTTACCCCATGTACAAAGGGCTGGCGCAACTGGTTGGCATGACCAGGCTGGAGGGTCCCCAGACCATTGCCGAACAGTTTCAAAAGTACGTGGAGGAGTACGACCGCTTCAATTACTTCTTCATCCACTACAAATACACCGACATGCACGGTGAAGATGGAAACTTCGATGCGAAGAAGAAGGCGATTGAAGACTTGGATGCGGCCCTTCCCGTTTTCCTGCAGAAGAAGCCAACCGTGCTGGCGGTGACCGGCGATCATTCCACTCCCTGCGTTCTCAAAGGCCACTCCTGGCATCCACAACCGGTCTTGCTGGCCTCCGCCTGTTCCGGTTCAGACAAACTGGAACGCTTCACGGAAACGGGAGCCAACATGGGCTCGCTCGGTTTGTTCGAAGCCAAATATCTGATCCGCCTCATGCAGGCCAACGCGCGCATGCTGGACAAATTCGGCGCGTGAGGCCCTGACCGATCTGCGCCGCAAATTTCTCCGATACGCTGTCCGAAAGATCCCGGGAATCGATCGGCGCTTATCGATCGGAATCTCTTCTTCATCACAGCATCGCCGCCTTCCATTTTCAGAAATTGGTTTTTCATTTTCCAAATTCAGAATTTTATTGCTTGCGTTGTTCGCGCTTCTGTTTAGAAAGAACGTTAATGCACGGCGCGATCGAGCGTGATAAGACGTTCCAAAAAAAATTTGCGGCCCGGCGCTGGAAAACAATCGGGTCTCTTGCCGAAGAATTTTCGGTGAGCACACAGTCACACTTTCAACCGCGGTCCGGATGTTTTTTTGCAGAACCCTCAAACAGAACGGAGGTGAAAACCTGTGCCCAGTAAAAAGAAATCGGCGAAAAAAAAAGGCAAGAAGAAGTAACTTCACATCTCACCGGGGTGGGGAACCGGCGAAGTGGCGGTTTTCCACCCTGGCCTTTTGATCCTCTTCTTCTCTAATCATGGCCAAGCTGGTTTTTGATATAGAGACCTCCGGACTTCCCGTGGACACGTTCGATGCCGTGCAGCGGGAGTATTTATTCCGGGATGCGGAACGGCTGAGCGACGAAGTCGAACGGACCGCGCGCCGCGCTGAAATCCAACATCTTTTCAGCCTCTGGCCGCTGACCGCGCGCGTCGTCTGCATTGCGATGCTCAACGCGGATACGGATCGAGGGCAGGTGTTGTTCACGGCTGAGGAACATGAAGAACCCGGGGCGGACAAAGGAGGTCCGGTGGAATTCGTCACCTGCATGGACGAGGCGGAAATGCTGACTGCGTTTTGGGGTGTAGCCAAGCATTATGACAGTGTGATAACCTTCAACGGTCGCGGCTTCGATGTGCCGTTTGTTTACTTGCGGTCGGCATTGCTCAACGTGCCCATCAGCCGAAAGGACTGGCTGGGCTACCGTTTCCAATGCGAACCGCATTGCGATTTGGCCGATCAACTGACATTTTATGGTGGAAGCCGCGACGGCGCCGGACGGCGTTTTAATCTCGATTTTTACTGCAAGGCTTTTGGCATTGATTCGCCCAAAAGCCACGGAGTAACCGGCATGGATGTGAACCAACTGCTGGCCATGGGCTGTTACCGGCAGATCGCCGAATACTGTCTGCGCGACGTCCAGGCAACGGTCCGCCTCTATCACATCTGGCGGGAACGCCTGTCCGGTATAAAATGAGATATGCCTGAATTTGGAAAATTTGGTCCAAACGACCCTGACGATTTGGAAACGATTCTACTCTGTTTTGCGGTCGAGCAGGAGGCCAAGTTCTTTTCGCAACTTTCCTCCTCTTTATCCGGCCATAAATGGGTCAAGTTTGCCGGGGGCCAGGAAGCAAAGCTTTTCTCGCAGCCCGGCATGGAAATCTTGATTACCGGCATCGGACGTGACAATGCCGAGCGCAAATTGCACCGCGCGTTGAAGGAAGATCACTGCCAGTTGGTGCTCAGTTGTGGATTTGCCGGCGGGCTCAATCCTTATCTGGCGACCGGCACGGTGGTTTTTTCAACCGATGAGGACGCGGGGCTGACCCCGGCGCTGTTGGCCGCAGGAGCGTGCCCGGTTCGATTTCATTCCAGCGATCGGGTGGCCACGACCGTGGCGGAAAAGAAAGCTCTCTGGGAAACGACCGGCGCCGATGCGGTGGAAATGGAATCGCAAATCATCCGCGCCATCTGCCGGGCCCACCAGATTCCGAGCGCGACCATCCGCGTGATTTCCGATGCCGCGCATGAAACCCTTCCGCTGGATTTCAATGCGCTTCTGACCGCGGAGCAGGAATTGAACTATGGCAAGTTGATCCTGGCGCTGCTCGGCTCGCCGGGAAAAATTCCGGCCATCCTCCGGCTGCAACGCCAAACGCAGTTGGCCGCAAAAAACCTGGCCAGCGTCTTGAGCAAGGTCATTCCTTGCTGAGGTTCCCCTCGGTGGTTCGGGACGGTCGCTCGCCGTTGAACTTCTCGCTGTAGCCCACCAGCGTCGCGCCGATCACAATCAGGAGCACCCCCGTCCAGCGGAGCCGGCTGACTTCTTCGTGTCCGACGAATCTCGCCGCCAGGGTCGTCAGCACGAAGCCGAGCGAGGTGAGAGGCCAGACCAGACTGACATCCCAACCTTTCAACATGACCAGGAGCAGGAGGAAAAAGAGGGCTTCCATGATGACCCCGAGAACGATGTCCCGATTCGTGGCGCCGCGCCGCACGAGCCGCGCGGCTTCCGGAAAACTGATCGCTTGCAGGTCGCCAACCTGCTTCAGACCCCGGCTCAAAAACACGACGCCGACGGCTTCAAGCAACAATGCGATCAAAAGGATAACAATCAATTTGGCCATGTCACAAATCCTGGTAGCGAATCAACCGGATTCCCAAACGTTCCACCAGCGCCTTGATGCGCGGGCTGATCAGCGCATCCAATTCGTTCCTAAACTGGTCAAGCGACGGATGCGAGTAAAGCTCCGAATCGCCCGCGGGCAGCGCGGGCAACAAGCGACTCACGAACGCTTCATCCACTCGCCCGTGCTGCAAGAGGCCGAAGACGGACCGGGTGTGGCCAATTCCGTTTTTTCGCAGAACCGGCCGGGCCAATGCGCATAGAAATCCATGGACCAGCGTGTGAACAATTCGATACCACCAGTTTCCACGGGCGATGCTGGCGTTGAGCCAAAATGGATCGCGCGTCCAGCGCAGATGCGTGATCTGCCAGTCCCGGGCGTGCTCCATCAGGATTTTGAAAATGGTCGGATGAAGGTGAAGGTGGAGGTGGCCGTTGACGTGATCCAAGGGCAGGCCTGTGGACCGGAACTTTTCAAACTGGGCCTCGATTTCCGCCTGCAACTGCTGGCGAAGGTTTCGCCGCGCGAAATAGGAAAGGCCGGTGCGAACAGGCTGATGGCTGAATCGGCGTTGGCTGTCCACCAGGCCAGGAATTCTTGCCGGCGGAAGTGTTGCATGGCCAAAAACCAACGTCAGGTGCAAGCCCACGCCCAGTCGCGGATTTTCGCGGGCCAACGCGACTGCCTCCTTGAATCCGTCCTCGTTCACCATCAAGCTGGCCGAAGTGAGAATACCCTCACGATGCGCGCGGATGACCGCCTCATTGATGCTGTGAGATTGGCCGAAGTCGTCAGCGTTGACAATCAGGCGGCGGTTGTTCTGCGCGCGGTCCATGCCCGGCACTAGGCGAACAAAGGCCGATTCCTTTTAATCCTGGGCTCCGGGCCGAAGTCACTTCGGCTTAGGGTGCGATTAGAATTTGGCATCGTCGCGGCGCGCCACATTTGATTTGACCTTACGGCGCGCCGTAATTCGGAAGAACCGCGCCGCGCAAGAGGCGCGACCACGTGCGGCAAATCAGCAGGATTTTCTGCGCCTTGCTCAGTCGAGTGGGATTAGGCCCGAAGACATCGAACTGCTGCAACTCCAGTTTGCGCAGCAGCCGCCAATAAACCGAGCCCATGAGTTCCGCTGCTGCCATCGAACGGCGATCCTCGGCCGGCAATGTTTCGCGAGCAAGTCGGTAAAACCGGCGGGCGTGCTCTGCCAGACTGGCGGCGAGATTGCGAAAACGCGCGGAATATTTCAGCCGCAGAATCTCTTCCTCGGCCACCTGATGCCGCGTCAATTCCTCCAGGGGCAGATAAATGCGCCCGCGCTCCGCGTCGGTGCGGACATCGCGCAGGATGTTGGTGAGTTGAAGGGCCTTGCCCAGGTAATTGGCGTATTGACGGCAAGCGGAATTCTGATAGCCGAAGATCTCGATGCTGAGCAATCCGACCACGGAGGCGACTCGATAACAATACTGCTCCAGTTCCTTGTAAGTGGAATAGCGTTTAACGTCGAGGTCCATCTCCACCCCACGGATCAGTTCGTCAAAAAGTTCGAAGGGCAGACGGTGCAAGGCGATGAAAGGCTGGAGTTCCTGGTTGACGGCGAATTGAGGCTGAGCGTGCGCACAAGCCCGAGCAATATCGGCTCGCCAGGCGGTCAGGCGCGCGCGCCGTTCCTGGACGGGCACCGATTCGTCATCGGCCACGTCGTCCACTTCGCGACAAAAAGCGTAAAGCGCAGACATGCCTTCGCGTTTGGCTTTGGGCAGCAGCACGAAGGCCAAGGCCAGATTGGAAGCGCTTTTGCGGATGATGGTCCGGCTCTCTTGCATCGATTAAGATGCGGGCTCGTTCGGTTCGTTCGAACGCACAGGAGGCAAGCCGCCCGTTTCGCCGAGCGTCGGATTTCGGGGCAGATTCTCCGGATGGCCGCGCCGTCTTTTCCGGAGTTTGCCCCGGCGAGAAGAATCGGATGCGCCTCTCTCAGCCCGATAGATAACGTTGGCGCTGTTTTCCAGGTAGCGGCTGGATTTTCGTCGCGTGAAGTAAACCCAGAGAAACAGGATCAAAGCCAGGCCGGCGATGATGCCCATCACCATCAAGCCATCCTGAAATGTAAACGAGGACGTTTTGCTGGGCGCTTCCGGCTTGAGAATGTTGTCCAGAGGATCGGCTTGAGCCAATAGAACCAATACGTTTAACATGGAGAGACTTCCTTTCCTGGGATAGGGGCTTCTTCGTCGCTGTCTGTGCCGCCGTGGATGTTGAGCCGTTGCATGCGATAACGCAGAGCATGACGGCTGATCTTCAGATGCTCGGCCGTGCGGGTCAGGTTGTATCGATGCTGTTCCAGCGTGTTTGAGATGAGTTCGCGTTCAAAGTTTCCCATCAGTTCATCGATGGACTGGCCGGCGGAAACCACGGGTTGATCGCTCTTGCGCAGGCGGTTCTCCAGATGGAAATCCGGCAGGCTGCGTGGCTGTATTTCGTTGGTCGATTCCAGTATCACGGCCCGCTCGATCACGTTGCGCAGCTCCCGGACGTTGCCCGGCCAATTATGAAGCTGAAGCCGGGTCAGGGCTTCGGCCGCGATCGTTCGGATCGCCTTGTTCATGGCCGCACTGAACAGGCGCAGAAAATGTTCGGCCAGCACGGGAATATCGGAACGGCGCTCACGCAGCGGCGGCGGACAGAGTTGAACGACGTTGAGACGATGAAACAAATCCTCACGAAACTCATTCTGGCGAATGGCCGCAACAATATCGCGATTGGTGGCGGCAATCATTCTTACATCCACACGCAACTCGTCGTTGCCGCCGACGCGCGTAAAGGTGCCATCTTCAAGAAAACGCAGCAGCTTCGCCTGCAGCGGACGACTCATATCGCCAATTTCATCCAGGAAAATCGTCCCCCCGGCAGCTTCTTCGACGCGACCAAGCTTTTGCTTCAGCGCGCCTGTAAACGCGCCCTTCTCATGCCCGAACAGTTCGCTTTCCAGGAGAGATTCCGGGATGGCGGCGCAGTTAATTCGCACGTAGGACGCATTTCGGCGCGGACTGAGATGGTGCAGCGCGCCCGCAATGAGTTCCTTTCCGGTGCCGCTTTCGCCCAGGATGAGAACGGTCGCGTTCGAGAGGGCCACGCTTTGGATGAGCGCGCGCAGTTCGAGCATCTTTGGAGATTCCCCGATGATTTGATCCAGCTTGAAAGGTTCACCGGTACGCGCGCGCAGAGCGGCGTTTTCCTGCAAAAGGCGATAGCGCTCGGCGCACCGCTGCACCGCATGCACCAATTCTTCAGGCTCGAAGGGTTTGGAGAGATAATCCATCGCGCCGGCCTTGATCGCTTCCACCGCCAGCTTGGGCGTGGCGTAAGCGGTAATGATCAGCACGGGCAGACCGGAATGCTTCCGGCGCACTCGGCCCAGGAATTCATAGCCGGTCATTCCGCCCAGGTGAGCGTCGGTGATAACCATCAAAAACTTCTCGCCGTCCAGCAGGCTCAGGCCCGCCTCGGCGCTCTCGACCGATTTGACGGCATACCCCTCGTCGCCCAGCACCGTTTCCAGCGAAAGGCGCATATTCTTTTCGTCGTCCACGACGAGCACGGGTGGAAGCGCGGCACTCATGTCTGCAACTTCATGAAGGTTCTGGTGGGCAAATGTACAGTAAACTTCGACCCTTTTCCAAGCTCTGATTCCACGCGCACCGTTCCCCCGTAAATCTCGGCATTATGGCGGACAATGGACAGGCCCAGCCCGGTGCCCTTTTCCTTGGTTGAAAAATAGGGCTGAAAGATCTTTTCCAGGCGATCGTTGGGGATTCCGGGGCCGTCATCGCTGATGGTGATGATGATCGAGTTTTCCTGGCCGGGACGCACGTTGACGCTAATGCGGCCACCCTCGCCCACCGCTTCGCGGGCGTTTTGGAGCAGATTCACGAGAATTTCCCCAAGATGACCGCGCTGCATGAGCAGGGACGGAAGGTGGCTCGAGTAATCCTTTTGGATCGTCACGTCGTTGGCCGTGCCCGCAGGAAAGACCTCTGCGATGGCGCGATCCAATTCTTCGCTAATCTGCAACTTCTCGACCTTGCCTTCGGCGAGTTGCGCATAGCCCATCAATTTGGTGATGATGCGATCGGAACGCTCCACCTCCTCACGAATAATCTGGAGCTGCTGCAGGCCGGAGTTCTTGTCCCCTTGAATGGCCTTTTGCAACGAATAAGCCGCGTTGTTGATGATGCCCAAAGGATTTTTAATTTGATGCGCGATTTGCGCGGCGAGCCGCCCGGCCGACCGCAGTTGTTGCTGGCGCGCCACGAACTCGCGTTCTTCCTCCGACGCCAGCCGCTGCTTCTCAAACAGGACTTGCACCCCATAACAGCAAAGGGCCCAGAGCCAAAGCACGATCAGGCGCAGCAAAAAGGGTTCGGTGGGATTTTCCGCCGTCCCCGAAACGTCTTCCTCGAACTCGATCATCTGATGACTGATGGTCACATCCAACACTCCGGCCAGCAGATAACAAAAGATGGCGGAGAAATTCAGAATCAGTTGCGGCACGGCCAGTGGACTGCTGACCGCGTTGCGCACGATCAGCCCCAGAAACATCCAGTAAAGAATGCTGTCGAAGCCGCCCGTCACGAAAGTCAAAGCCGCCAGAAACAGTCCGTCCATGAAATTGGAGCTGAAAATAATCCGTTGCACCAGGAGCAGAGGCAGTCGCCCTGAAAAAATCAGCACCGCTGCCACCCCCACGTTCAGCAGCAGGTAAATGATAAAAAAACGCTCGGCGACTTGTTGGGCGACGTAGCGCGGACTGGCCGCATCTTCGACCCAACGGGTAAAATAAAGATAATAAAACAACAGGCCAATCGCGACCGCCTTGACGGGCAGGATGATGTCCCGTTCCATCGATTGCAGCCGCAACGCCATCTGGGCGGGCGGCGGCGCCGTTTCCTTCAGCAGCTCGCGTAAGTTCTGAAACCGTTGCCAGCGGATGCGTTTCATGGGCGATGATCGTCCGTAAGGACAAGCTCTTGGGTCTTCATCCTCCTCATCCTAGCCTTGATCGTAAGCTCTAGCCAAAGGATTTTGAAATTCGAGCGCTGCAGTTGCTCCACTTCCAGAAACCAAACCTTAGTCAAGCGACATGTTTTTACGAGAGGTTCGAAGTCAGAATTTAATCAAAGCCGGCAATGGAATCCGGCGCGCTCCGTCAGTCCCTCGGAGCAAGCTCAAGAAAGCAATTTCACGGCCTGTTGACCTATTTGCTCGATGGCGCTAAGCCTGCCCGTGCCTTCGTAACCGCAGGAAAGCAGGCCCGCGTCCGGTCCGACAAAATGCACGCCGCGCGATTTGAGGGTGGCGACATTCTGCTGCGTGGCCGGATGTTGCCACATTTTGCCATTCATAGCCGGAGCGACGAGAATTTTCGCCGCCGGGTTCAAAGCCAGCGCAATGCAGGTCAGAGCATCGTCTGCGATTCCATGGGCCATCCTGGCGAGGATATTGGCGGTGGCCGGAGCGATCAGCAGCAAGTCCGCCTCATCGGCCAGCTCGATGTGGGTTGGCTTCCAGCCTTCCTCTTCGTCATAGAGATCGGTCACCACAGGATGACGGGACAATGTTTTGAAGGGCAGGGGCGTGATGAAATGTTGCGCGTCGGCTGTCAGCACCACGTGCACGTCGCAGCCTTGTTTGGTCAGAAAGCTGGCGATGTCCACGGCTTTGTAAGCCGCGATGGAACCGGTGACACCAAGGACAATGTTCTTTGCCATGAGCGTTAAATCGTTAAATGGTTAAATAGTTAAAAATAGTTAAATGGTTAAATCGCTAAACCGCTGAACCCCTGTACCGATTTAACGATTTAACGATTCAACTATTTAACCTCCTGAGGAATCACATTTCCGGCGGGAGCACTCGCCCCTGCCGCATCTTCTCCGCATCCAGGATCGCCTGCATCCGCCGCAGATCTTCAGGAATGGTGGCGCTGATGATCAAATAATCGAAGTGCTTCCACTGGGCGATTTCCTGCCTGGCCACGGCCAGTCGCTTTTGGATGGCGGCCGTCGAATCCATGCCGCGTTTTTTGAGACGTTCTTCCAAAACCGTGAGTGAAGTGGGCGCCAGAAACACGGTCACCAGCGCTCGCTTTAATTCCGCGTCCACTTCGGCCTCCTGGCGGATGGCCGCCGCTCCCTGCACATCGACATTGAGGATGACGTCTTTGCCCTGGCGCAGTTTGCCCAGCACTTCGGACTTTAGAGTCCCGTAGCTATTGCCGTAGACGGTGGCATGCTCTAAAAAGTTTCCGGCCTGCACCCGCTTGAGGAACGTCGCCGCATCCATGAAATAATAATCCACTCCGTCTTGCTCCCCGGCTCGCGGATCGCGAGTCGTGCAGGTAATGGCACGCGTGAGGTTGGGCCGCGCCCGCATCAACTGCTCGCCGAGCGTGGTCTTTCCCCCGCCGGATGGGGCCGAGAGCACGATCAATAAAGGGTTGGCAGTTGGGCTGGCCATTCAACGGGTGATCTTATCCCGGCTCCCCTTGGCTCACGGCGTAACACGTCACATGCATCGCAATTTCCGTCTTCCGCCTCACTCGACGTTTTGCGCCTGTTCCCGGAATTTTTCCAGTTCGGTCTTCAGAATCACCACTTCGCGCGAAATGAGACTGTCATTGGCTTTGGAGCCGATGGTGTTGATTTCCCGGTTCATTTCCTGAGCCAGGAAGTCGAGCGTGCGGCCCACCGGCTCCTTCGACTTCAGGCAATCATCGAACTGCTGAAAGTGGCTCGCCAGGCGTGTCAATTCCTCGGAAATATCCGAGCGGTCCGCAAAATAAACCACTTCCTTGAGCAAACGCTCTTCGGCAATCGCCATCTCATCCAGCCCGGCATTCTTGATCCGTTCGATCAACTGCTCGCGATAGCGCTTTTGCACCATCGGCGCCTGCCTTTGCACCGAAAGCACCGCCTTGCGCATGACCGCAATGCGTCCGCGCAGATCCTTTTCCAAATGCCTCCCTTCCCGTTGACGCATCTTCACGAGCATGGCCAGGGCTTGGCGCAAAGCTTTTTCCACGGGCGGCCAAAAATCTTCGGCATCGGCCATCTCCTCGTTGGTCTGCAAGACGCCAGGCGCCCGGATCAAGAGGTCGAGCGAGACCGAGCCTTCCAGCTTCAGTTCCTTAGCCAGCCGAGCCAACTCACGAGCATACGCATGCGCCAAAGGTTTGTTGAGGTGGGCGCGCGCGGCTTCGTTTTCCGCGGCGTGCAGGGAGACCCGCGCGGTCAGTCTGCCCCGGGCAACGTGCCGGTGAATCTCATCGCGAATCTGCGCCTCCAACACTTCCAGCTCGCGAGGCAAGTTGACGGAGATCTCCCCCTGCTTGCGGTTCACGGAACTCAGTTCCACCGTGACCTTGAAACCATCCTGCGCTCCTTCGCCCCAACCATAGCCGGTCATTGATTTCATCCGTGGGTCGGAGTATGGAGAAGCCCGCCCAAAATGTCGAATGCTTTACTTTTGCAATGCGCCCAAGCATTGGCCGTCGAATCATTGGCCTACAACTTGATCCGATTCGCCACCTGCGCCACGTCTTTATCGCCGCGCCCGGAAAGATTGACGACGATAATTTGATTCTTGGCCATTTTCGGCGCGCGCTCCAGGACCGTGGCGATGGCATGAGAGGATTCCAACGCCGGAATGATTCCCTCCAGACGCGCCAGTTTCATGAAGGCATTCAAGGCCTGTTCGTCCGTGGCATAGGTGTAGTGAACACGCTTTTGATCGCGCAGCCAGGCGTGTTCGGGGCCAACAGCCGCATAGTCCAGCCCGGCGGAAACACTGTGCGTGAGTTGAATCTGCCCATACTCGTCCTGCAGCAGGAAGGAGCGCGTGCCTTGCAACACGCCCAGCGAACCACCTTGAAAACGGGCGGCATGCTTGTTGGGCACAATGCCTTCACCGCCGGCCTCCACGCCGATCATGCCGACCGCTTCATCTTCGAGGAAGGGATAGAACAAACCCATCGCATTCGAGCCGCCGCCCACGCAAGCCACCAGCAAATCCGGCAAGCGCTCTTCCGTCTCCAGAATCTGCCGGCGCGCTTCATCACCGATGATGCGCTGGAAATTTCGGACCATAAGCGGATACGGATGCGCGCCATACACCGTGCCAAGGATGTAATGCGTCGTGCGCACATTGGTGGCCCAATCGCGCATGGCTTCATTGATCGCCTCCTTCAACGTTTTTTGTCCGGCACTGACTGATACTACTTCGGCGCCCAGCAGCTTCATGCGATAGACGTTGAGTGCCTGTCGCTGGCAATCCACTTCGCCCATGTAAATCACGCACTTCAATCCGAACATGGCTGCCACTGTGGCCGTGGCTACCCCATGCTGGCCCGCGCCCGTCTCGGCAATGATGCGCGTCTTGCCCATGCGCCTGGCTAAAAGGATTTGGCCGATGGCGTTGTTGATTTTGTGCGCGCCCGTGTGCAGCAAATCCTCGCGCTTGAGATAAATTTTAGCCCCGCCTGAATCGCGCGTGAGCCGTTCCGCTAGATAGAGCGGGGTTGGGCGTCCGCAAAACTCCCGCAGGTAATACTCCAGCTCGCGCTGAAACGCCGGGTCGTGCTGCGCCTTGGAATACTCCTCTTCGAGCTGTTGCAACGGATACATCAAGGTCTCTGGCACAAACCGTCCGCCATAGGGTCCAAAATGACCGCGGGCATCGGGCAACGTCGAAGTGGCAATGGCACTCATCGTCGCAAGGGTAACTGCCTGGGGGCGGAGAGTCGAGGCCCTTGTGGGACCACCCGGCCCGCCCGCACCGGTCAAGTATGACTTAACCGCTTGCGGACCGAGCGGCCGTGATAAACGCTGTTACCTTTTTGAAATCCTTTTTCCCGGGTACCGATTCCACTCCGCTTGAGACATCCACGCCATAAGGGCGCACTTGCCGAATCGCTTCGGCAACACTCTCGGCCATCAATCCTCCCGCGAGAATGATTGGGTGCCCCAACTTTTTCGCGGTCACAGCCAGCTCCCAGTTGAACATGGCACCCGTGCCTCCGTGCTTATCTGAAACGTAGCTGTCCAGCAACCAGGCGGCGGTGTGATATCGGGGCAAGGCGTTCAGCGAATCCGCATTCTGCACCCGAAAGGCTTTGATGACCGGCAGCGAGAGCTTCTGACAAAACCCCGGCGATTCGTCGCCATGCAATTGCACCGTGTCCAGGCCACAGTCCGCAACAGCTTGGCGGATGAACTCCTCGCTGGCATTTACAAACACGCCCACCTTCGTGACCAACGGCGGCAGTTGCCGAATGATGTTCGCCGCCACGGCCATCGACACGTGACGCGGGCTCGGTTCATAAAACATGAATCCCAGCGCATCCGCGCCGGCATCGACCGCCATGAGGGCGTCTTCGAGATTGGTGATCCCGCAAATCTTGATTCGCAAAGTCATTCGAGCGCCCTCCAATCTGCACAACTTTTCGCCAAGGGCAAGGCGGCTTCTGACCGCATCGGTTGTCACTCGCGCAAAGTAAATCGGCCTTTCCACTCGACGCGATAAGCGCGGCAATGGGTCAGCAACGTGCAATCCAGCTCAAGGCTGTCGCCCGGTTGAAGCCGGTCTTGGCCGAACAGTTTCGCCGGAATTTCCAGCGCGGCAATGTTGCGCACATTCAGGTCCACGCCGGAAAGGTTCTCGATGCGCACGCGCGGCTCGCTTAAAAGTGGTTCGCGTCCAGCCCCGATGCGCGCGCGCATGATTTCACGCCCGTTGATCTGCACCGTCCACAAGGCCCGATCACTTTTGGGCACGGAGGAACCGCGATAATAGGCCGACTCAACGATGTCGAGCGCGTAAAGGCCGAGATAAAGGGCCCGTTCGTTCCAACACGCGTAGAGGTCGGCCAACGGATTCTCCGAGGCGCATTTGACAAAGCCGCGCTCGCGGTCCCAATGCTTGAGCGCCCGGGTGGGATTAAAGTCCGCAAAAGGATCGCCGGGCGCGGGTGGGATGCCGGATGAGGCGTCCGGTCGTGTCGTGGCTGGTTGAGCCTTGAGTTGTTCCGCCTCCAACGTGGTGAACATTCCCGTGAGATGGTCGTAAGGCCGGTCGTTGATATCCACGAGACCGAAGTTGAAGTTTTCACCGTCTTCGCGTCCGCGCTGAGGCTCATCGTGAAATTGAAACCAATCCGCTCCCAGAACGTAGGGCAGCCGTGTGAGCCCCAGCAGCGTGTTGCGAGCGGCCTCGGCGCGCTCGGATTGGTTCGTCACGACGGGATAGATGCCATGCGTATTCCGGTTACCGCTGCGGTTGTCAGCCGCAGCGAGATAAAATTCGCTGATCAGAATGGGTTTACCGGTGAGGATATGAAGTGTATCGAGATAACACCGCAGAAAGCTGCCGTCGTTCCACGATGCATTGAGATTGCTCGAAGCGACGTCCACGTAGCGGGCCGACGCGCGCGCGACTTCCGGATAGTAAAAGGATTGGTAGCGGTCGCCTAGAAACAGCGCCCGCGAGTCGTATTTGCGAATGATATCGCGCATGAGCTCGTAATAGCGCTCGGCCAGCATCTCCAAAAAGCGGCGCATGGTGTGAATGGCGTTGCTGCCGGACTTGAGATACAACATGCCGCTGCGCTGGAGTTGCCTCCAATTCTCAGCGCCTTCCGGCTCAAAGTCCTGGCGCAGCTTGTTCCAGTCGTTTTGGTAAACGTCGCGCAGGAGGCGAATCAACCGCTGGCGCTGTTCACTCGAAGCCGGCTGTTCCAGGGTCATCTTCCAAAGGGTTGCGTTCCACCAGCCCAATTCGTTGTCGCTGTAATAACCGATCACACGCGGGTCATCGCGGAGCGGCAGTATCTTCTCGCGCGCGACGCCTTCCATGCGGCGGATGTTCTTCGGATGCCACATGTCCCACCACGGCGCGCCGGCAGTCGAGCCGACGTGCAAGACAGGAGTCAGGTAAAGGGCCTGCTCCCGCGATTGGCGGAGCGTTTTGAAATCACTCCAAGCCCCAACCGTCGTGAAGCCCCAGGATTTGAGTCGAGGCAAACTGGCGTCCGCCCATGCGGCGGCAGTCTCATAATGTTGCCAGGCGGCATAGGCCGGGTTTTCGGGATCGAACGAGTCACGCGAGGCCCCTTGATGAACACAACAAACGCCCAGTGAAAAGAACTTCCGGCCTTCGGGCGATATCAGCCACCAGGCCGCACCCTGCTTTTCAATCGAAAACGGCCTTATGGACGAGGCTGCGTCCTTTCCTCGCATGGCGTCGGTGGACTTGAATCCGGGCTGGACAGTCGCTGCTAAAGCCGGTGGATTTGCCGCGAACCAAAATACTCCGACAAACAAGCCTGAGATGATTTGAAGGGCTGTCACGCACCAAGCTTGTCGCAATCGGCCAACACAGTCGAGCTTCGTCGCGCCCGCCGCGATGCGCGCAGTCTGGCGGTGGGCGTGATTAAAAGTGGGTGAACGGGCGACTAGAAAGTCGCCCAACCTGCCGGCTAAAAGCCAGCGCTACGACGTAGCGCCGGCTTTCAGCCGGCAGGTTGGGGGACATTCCTGTCCCCAGTTTCAGAGGTACTATCTCACCCACTTTTAATCACACCTTCTGGCGGGCGTTTCCATTCTCTCCACTTGAGTCCAGCGCGAGCCACATGTAAAGTCCGCGCGCAACTGCACCAAACATGTCGGAAAATTTTGGCAATTTAATCGCCCGAAGGGCGCCTCAGAAGGGTGGACCTTTAATCCCGGAACCACGTTCCGGCACGCCTGCTCTCGGCAGAGACTCAACTGAGCGCCGTCAGACTTACAGCAAAGTCTTTCGTTGGCGCCTTCCCGATGGTCAAACTCATGATCCGGCGTCCGTCGAAGTGGTGGGTTCCTTCACTCACTGGCAAAAGGTGCCGCTCATTCGGGACGGCGTGCTGGACGCCTGGCACGTAACCCTCCATCACATTGAAGGTAACCGCACGCATCACTACATGCTGCTGGTGGACGGCAAACCAGCCTATGACAGGGCCTGCGACGGGTTGGCTGTGCCGCACGGGTATCAGGAGGAGCAATATCAATTGATGACTGATAAAGGGCCACGGGTGTTCATGCTCTTTGCCCAAACCAAGTAAGCGGCGCGAAACGACAGACCTCTCAACAGAAAGCGGAATCATTCTCCCGGCGCCACCGTGAACAGTGGGCGCTTACGCGCAATGCAATGGTTCAATGGGGCATTGCCCCCAGGATTAGTCCGGCGCTTGTTGCCTTGAGCCACGACTGCAACTCGATCATGGGGCGTTTGTTATGCAGATTCTCGCCCGCATTCACGTCATTGGTACGCAACTAGCAAAAGGAGTGTCGCAGTCCCAACGATGATATGCTTCCATCTTAAAGAACTGGCGGACGTTTCGTGTTTGTCCGCGCGTCAGTTCGCCGCGGCCAGCAGGACGGCTCAGCAAACTGGCCATCCCTACCACAGCTCCTTCGCCCCCGAAACGGGAAGTTTGTTTGACTTTAGCGTCGTCGTATGGGATAAAAACCGTCGTTCACCAACAATAAGATGCTCCTGCAAGTATCGGAGGAATAGCATGAAAACCCGTTGGACTCGTTTGTGCAAGGTTGGAATCGGAATGGTGTTGTCAACTGCGCTGGCGCTGTCGCCTGCCTGGGGCCAATCCGACACGGCTTCGGATGATGGGCTCGACCTGTTCGATCCCAGTGCTCTGATTGACCTTTTGCCCGACGACGAATATTGCCCCAGTCTCACCGCGGTGGGCATGGCCGGTTCCTGCTTTATCGTTTCCTGGAAAGGCGACGGCATCCTCCAGGTGTCCGACAGTCCGGATGGGCCTTGGGAGGACTTGTGGAATGCGTCCAGTCCTTTTCCAGTGCCAGCCTCCGATGCCCTGCTGTTCTTCCGTGTGCGGATTCCGTCAGCCGAAGAGACAGTGCCCGTCGATGAACCGATTGTCAGCCCCCTCGACCGATTCTTTGCCGATCTCTCCGACTCAAGCACTGTTCCCCGCGTAACCGCCGAGGCGGTGCAGGCAACACGTTGCCCGGCCACAGTCACCCGCTGTCCGCCGGCGCTGACGAAATGTCCGCCCACTGAAACGTCCTGTCCGCCGCGCGAAACACGCTGTCCGGCTGTGGAGACCATCTGTCCGGTGGTGGAGACCCGCTGCCCACCTTCCCGCACGCGCTGCCCGATTGTCGAAACGCGCTGTCCAGCGGCCCTGACTCGATGTCCGATAGCGGAGACTCATTGCCCGGCTGTGGAAACGCGCTGCCCGGTCGTGCCCACACAATGCCCCTCTGGGGAAACGTTCTGTCCGGCAGTTGAAACGCGTTGCCCGGCTCGCGAGACCCGATGCCCCGCAGTGGAAACCCGGTGTCCGGTCGTGCAGACCGTTTGTCCCTCCGGTGAAACCTTCTGCCCTGCCGTCGAAACACGCTGTCCGGCTGCCGACACGCGCTGCCCGGTCGCGGAAACCCGCTGCCCGCCAGTACAGACCCGTTGCCCAATTGCCGAAACGCGCTGTCCAGTAGGTGAAACCAAATGTCCTCCCGTGCTGACACGTTGTCCGACGCGCGAGACGATCTGCCCGGTGGCCGAGACGCGCTGCCCGCCATTGCAGACGCGATGCCCGGTTGGTGAAACCCGGTGCCCCGTCGCCGAAACGCGTTGCCCGGTGGCCGAGACGCGTTGCCCGGTGCGCGAAACGCACTGCCCGCCCGTGCTGACACGTTGTTCCGTGGCCGAGACGCGTTGTCCGGTGAGCGAAACCAAATGTCCGCCTCTCGATACGCGGTGCCCGGCGACGGACACGCGTTGTCCAGTTGCCGAGACGCATTGCCCGCCCACAGAGACTCGCTGCCCGGTGGCGGAGACGCGTTGCCCTGCCAGTCTAACACGATGTCCGGTGGCTGAAACCCGTTGCCCGCCCGTGGAAACGCAGTGTCCCGCTGGATTCACGTTCTGCCCGGTGACGGAGACGCGTTGCCCGCCCGTGCAAACCAGGTGTCCCGCATTCGATACGCGTTGCCCGGTGAGTGAAACCCGCTGTCCGCCCGCAGATACACGTTGTCCGGTGGCTGACACGCGTTGCCCGGTGGTGGAGACCCAATGTCCGGCTGGTGAAACACACTGCCCGGTCGTGGAGACACGGTGTCCGTCCTCTTTCACGCGATGCCCCGTAGCGGAGACGCGCTGTCCGGCAGTGGAGACGCGTTGCCCAATAGTGGAGACGCGCTGCCCGAATGGTGAAACGTTCTGTCCAGTCGTCGAAACGCGCTGTCCTCCCAGCGAAACCCGGTGCCCCGTGGCGGAGACGACGTGTCCGCCCTCATTCACGCGTTGCCCCGTAGCCGAGACGCGTTGCCCGGTGGTCGAAACGCAGTGTCCGGCTGGCGAAACTCACTGCCCGATGCTCGAGACGCATTGTCCATCTTCCCTCACGCGCTGTCCCGTCGCCGAAACCCGATGCCCCGTGGCTGAGACTCGATGCCCGGTAGTCGAAACGCGTTGTCCGACCGGCGAGACGTTCTGTCCAGCGGTGGAAACGCGTTGTCCGCCGATACAAACGCGCTGCCCGGTGGCCGAGACGCGTTGCCCGCCTGTGGAAACGCGATGTCCAGCGAATGATACGCGCTGCCCGGTCGCCGAGACCCGCTGTCCATCTGCTCTCACTCGCTGCCCGGCGATAGCCACTTTCTGTCCTGTGGCCGAGACGCGTTGCCCGGCAGGTGAAACGCGCTGTCCGGTGGTGGACACCCGGTGTCCGGCACAGCTGACGCAGTGCCCGGTCGCCGAAACCCGTTGCCCGGTAGTGGAGACGCGCTGCCCGCCCGGTGAAACGTTCTGTCCGGTCGTCGAAACACGCTGTCCGCCGGTGGAGACGCGTTGCCCGGCGCGAGACACGCGTTGCCCTGCGGTCGATACCCGTTGTCCGGCCTCGCTGACGAAATGCCCGACGTTCGTTACGCTCTGCCCCGTGACCGAGACGCGTTGCCCGGTTGTGGACACAAAATGCCCCGCCGCGGAGACGCGCTGCCCGGTCGTGCAAACACAGTGCCCGGCGGGCGAGACCCGCTGTCCGGTGGTCGAAACGCGATGCCCGCCAGTTCTGACGCGTTGTCCGGCAGGTGAAACATTCTGTCCGGTTGTGGAGACCCGTTGCCCGGCTGCGGACACGAGGTGTCCTGCGGTGGATACGCGATGCCCGGTTGTGCTGACCCGATGCCCAGTGGCCGAGACACGTTGCCCAGTGGCCGAGACACGTTGCCCAGTGGCCGAGACACGTTGCCCGGTAGCCGAAACGCGATGCCCAGCTGGAGAAACGCAATGTCCGGCAGCCGAGACACGTTGCCCAGTCGTCCAAACGCAATGCCCGGCAGGCGAGACGCGTTGTCCCGTGGTGGCAACCCGCTGCCCGCCGATTCAAACACAATGCCCCGCCGGCGAAACGTTCTGTCCTGTAGTGGAAACGCGTTGTCCGCCTGCAGACACCAGATGTCCTGTGGCCGAGACGCGTTGTCCGGTCGTGCTGACGCAATGCCCGGCAGGCGAGACTTTCTGCCCGGTTGTCGAAACACGGTGCCCTGCCTCCCGCACACAATGTCCGGCTGCGGAAACGCTCTGCCCGGTGGTCGAGACTCGCTGCCCGACTGCGGACACAAGGTGTCCTGTGGCCGAAACACGTTGCCCGCCGGTTCTGACACGTTGTCCGCCACAGGAAACCAGATGCCCGGTGATTGCCAACACCTGTCCGGCGCCGACAGGCACTGCGGCACTCCGAGTCGCGTCGGGCCTGGAACGAACTTGTCCCGCACTGACGTCGCGTTGTCCGGATGCTGCGCGCGAACGCGTCGCTACAGCGGCCACGCTACGCTTGTCCAAAGCGCAGGCCCGACCGCCGCTAATGCTTGCGGCCAGTCGGCGTCTTACCTAGCCTGAGTTCATGGGCACGGTTGCCGTGGCCCGGAACGCCGCGACTTCACAGCAATCTTCGGTCGAACCGGCCGCTTCACCACGGGGCCGGTTCGTTTCGCTTCTTTGTGCACTGGTTGCAGCGTGGATCGCTGCCGGTTCAACCGGCCTGCTCGGACACGGCCTGCGTCATGCGCTGACCCTGCTATTCCTGAGCGCCGCTTTGATCGTGGGCCTGCCATCGGGCAACTGGTCGTGGCGCCGCGCGCTCGGACCAGGCGCGGCGGCAGTCGGCGCGCTGTTCCTGCTCGCTTCGCCGCTTGCGCCCGTGAACGTGATGGCGAGCGCGCTCGTCCTGGCGGTGTTGGCCTGGGTGCGTCCGGCTTCGCAACGAACCCCGTTCATGCTCGCGTCGATGAGCGTGCTGATACTGGGACTTTACCGCTTCGCCGTGACCTCGGTGCCTTGGTTGTGGTCGATCGCCGACTGGCTGGGAAACATCGTCTCGAGGGCAGCGGGTTTCATCGCGCGCCAGCCTCTTCGAACAGGCGCGACCTTTGCCGGCTTGGATTACCTGGTTGTCATGGGCGTCCTTTATGCGCTGTGGAGCGCGCGGCTGCCGCGCCCGAAGTTGAAGCGAAGCCTCCGAGTCGCAGCAGCCATCCTCGGAGCGCACCTGCTTTACTTGATCGTGCTGGCGTTCACTCCAAAACTCCAGGCGCTGCTGCCTTCGACGCCGCCGCAGCCAGAGTTTGGCATGAAGGTGCCGTGGGATTGGCGCTATGCCCTTCGCATGTTGATTCCTTGGAACCTGCCGGCGCTTGCAGCCTTGTTGCACATGGCGGGGGCCGCCTTTATGTTCAAAACCTTGCCGGCGGCAGAAGACACCAGCGCGGCTGCGGGCCCGCGGCGTCTGGCCGGCGGGACGATTCCGCGCCTGGCCATTCCCGGACTGCTCGTCCTCCTCGCGTTCATGGTGCCGATGCTCAGTTCGCTGCATTCCCGCCCGTTGTCGCTCGAAGGCAAAAAGATCGTCGTGCACGAGAAGGGATTTCTGAACTGGCTCAAACCAAAGCATGGCGACTACGGCCGGCTTTCGGTGGGCATGTACGGGATGCTGACGGAGTTCGTGCAAAGCTACGGCGCCAGGTGCCTGGTGTCGCCCGAGCTTTCCGAGTCCGACCTGCAAGGCGCGGACTTGCTGGTGCTGATCTTCCCAAACAAACCGTGGGCTGAAGGCCAGTTGGAGCGCATCTGGAAATTTGTGCGCGAAGGCGGCTCGCTGCTCGTGCTGGGCGAACACACGGTTCGCGAGAAGGATGGCGGCAATCGCTTCAATGACGCGCTCCGTCCCACCGCCCTGCGGGTGGCCTTCGACTCCGCCATGTTCGAAGTCGGGGGCTGGCTTGAATCGTACGAAGCCATCAGCCATCCGGCTACCCTTGGGTTGGAGGATCACCGCAATGAGTTCGGCGCGGTCATCGGTGCTTCGGTCGAAACACATTGGCCGGCGCGCCCGCTGTTGATCGGACGCCATGGCTTTTCGGACCCGGGCGACCCGAGCAACGACGAATCCAAGGGCGGCTCGATGATGGGCAATCACAAGTACGACGCGGGCGAAAAACTCGGCGACCAGCTCCTGGCTGCCGAGCAGCGTTTGGGGCGCGGCCGAGTCGTGGTCTTCGGCGACACCTCCGGTTTCAGCAACAGCATTCTGTTCGGCTCGCATGATTTCGTGGCACGACTCTTTGCTTATCTGTGCGACGGCAGATGGGTTTCCGCCGTTCGTCTGTGGGGCACGGGGCTCGGTCTGGCGTTGCTGGTTTTCCTCTTGTTGCAGAGCACGAGCCTTCAACTTCGTAGCAGCCGACGTGAGGAGGCTTATCCTCCGATGCGCCGGGATCAAAGCCTCCTGACGCCGGCTGCTACAGGGCCAGTACTGATCGCACTGACTGCTTTGGCTTTTTCGGCGTCGCTGGCGTGGACGGTCGCGCGGAGTCATCGCGCTGCGAACGTGTTGCCGGACGGACGCCACTCGGCTCCGAATCAACTGGCTTACATAGACACTTCACATCTGGAGCGCAACAGCGGCGAGTCCTGGCGCGAAGACGGCGTGGGCGGATTGCAACTGACGCTCATGCGCAACAATTATCTGGTGCTTGGCCTGCCGGAGTTCGACGCCCAACGGCTCCAGCGCGCCGGCTTGTTCATTTCCATTGCGCCGTCACGCAGCTTCACCACGAGTGAAATCCGGGCGGTGCGTGATTTCATTGCCGGAGGCGGCATTTTCATTTGCACGGCCGGCTGGCCCGAAGCCCGCGCCAGTCGCGAACTGCTGGCCGACCTCGGTTTCTACGTGGGCGGCATCGGTGCGGCGACCAGCGGCCATCCCGAACCCAAACCGTTTGGCCATTTCAAGGCGCCCTACTTCAATGGCGGTGATTACATGGCCTACGTGCGTTTCCACGCCGCCTGGCATGTCGAATCGTCCGACCCGCAGGCCCGCCCTATCGCCTACGGACCACGCGATCCCAAAGGCCCGCCTGATCAACCGGATCCCACCGTCATTCTCATGCGCCGCATCGGGCGCGGTAAAGCGGTGGTGGTGGCGGATACCGGTTTTGCGACCAACAGGAACCTTGAACGCGAAGGCGGCCAACCGTTCGAAGGCATGCGCGAGAATGCCGACTTCTGGAGGTGGCTTCTATCGTATCTGAACGACCAGCCGACCTGGACACCGCCCAAACCCGTGCCTGCGCCGCCAGCTTCGCCGCCCTCAGGCACAAACACACCGCCTGGTCGAAGTTTGCCATGAGAAGGAAACTCGCCATCGCTTTCGTGTCGGCAGTCGTTATGGCCGGGGCTGTTGTCGTCTCGCGCAACTTTGACGGCCGTTCGGATGAGTGTCTGAAGAAAACCTGGCCGCCGAAGCGGAGATGAAAATGCAACCGCCCAACGGAAAACGCCCTGGCAGCCATTCCTTTTACTGGCTCGGTCTTTGGCTGCTCGCAAGTTCGTGGTTGTTCGGATTGGAGTACTTCTCCAAAGCCAATCCGATCGCTTGGGTGGCGCTGGTCGCAGCAGGGACGGTTCTCATTTGCCTTTCGCAGACTGACGCAGCGACTCAGTTCGATGCTTCAACCGGGCACAGCTTTCTGTGGCCTGCTGCGCTCACGCTGATGCTCTTGCCGGCTATCTTCGTTACGCCGTGGCCTTACCGGGTTGCGCCGGTGCTGATAGTCGGCGGGGCCTTGCTGGAAATCTTTGTCCGTTCGGGCCGGCGGCTTCGCGCGGCTGCGGCAGGAGTCTCTCTAGCTGGAACAGTTCTTCTGGCACAGAGCCTCGCGCTCCTTGCCTACAAGCATTTCACTGCCCGCTCTCATGAACTGCCATGGCCGCTGCCCCAGTTGCTCGCGGCTGTCGTCCGGTTGTTCGGCATCAGCGCTGCGGCCGATGGCAGCGATCTGGTGCTGCCTACCATGCGCGCCAACCATCGCTTGGCTGCGACCTGGGATTTCCTGCTTGAGCCGGCAACCGTTTGTTTTGTCGTTGGCGGGCTGGTCATCCTGGCACTTGCACCCTGTAGAAGCCGACGTCAGGAGGCTGGATTAGCGCAAGCGGAACCAAAAAATCAGAGCGTCCTCACGTCGGCTCCCGCAAGAAAGGCTTCGTCCACCCAGGGCCACGATTCGAAGCAGACGCCGAGACAAAACCGATTCGCGCTTTCCGCGGCAGCAGAAGCGGCTGGTCTGCTCTTGCTCGCTGCCGCCTTGTGGCTTCCGCTTCGCGCGGGGCTGCACGTCGGGCTGTTTCTCCACCGCGCACTTCGCACCGATTACGAATCGGCCTTGAATCTGATGAACCAACTCTGGAGTCCGTGGCCGCAACTGATTCTGCTGCTGCCGCTCGCGCTGCTTGTTTGTGGATGGATGCGCAACTTCACTGTGCCTGTGTTCGAATGGGGTTTGCCAGAGGTCCTGCCGCGTCGTCCGCTGCTTCGCGCCGTGGGCCTTGGCTTCGCCACGGTTGCAGTCCTCACGTTTGGCATTCTCTGGGATCCTGTTGGAACGCGCAAAGCAAGCCGCATCGCCGTGGACGAGTTTCACTCCAAGTGGGAACCCACCGACCGTCCGATGGACACGGAGTGGTACGGCCATCTCTCGGGCTACAATTACGCCTGCCTTTACGATTTCTGCTCGCGCTACTACGAAATGTCACGTCTGACGAATTCGCTGAGCGACGGCGCGCTTGCGAACCTCGATGTGCTGATTCTCAAAGTGCCAACGGAACGCTTCACGCCCGCCGAAATCGATGCCATCCTCCGCTACGTCGAGCGCGGCGGCGGCGTGCTGCTCATCGGGGAACACACCGACGTTTTCAACACCAGCTTCCATCTCAATCCCATCGCGCGGAGTTTTGGCTTCGAGTTTCGTTACGATTGCCTGTTCGGGATGGAATCCTTCTTCGACCAGTACTGTCGGACGCCGCGCGTGCGACACCCTGTTCTTCAGAACGTCCCCGGTTTCGACTTTGCCACGTCCTGTTCCATCGACGCAAGCAGGGCTTCGGGCCGAAGCGTCATCGCCGCGATGGGCCTGAAAAACTCCATGGCCGACTACCATGCCAACAATTACTATCCGCAAGCGATCGATCACGCGGCCATGCGTGCCGGCGCATTCGTGCAACTCTGGTCCGCGCGGCACGGACGCGGGCGCGTGCTGGCTTTCACCGACTCGACCATCTTTTCCAACTTCAGCGCGTTCGAGCCTGGAAAGAGCGAACTGTTCCTGGGCATGCTCGAATGGCTCAACCGCCGCGATCGTATCGGCAATCCACGCCCGTTCGCGCTTGTGTTTGGCGCCGCCTTGCTGGCGTGGACCGCGTTCGTGGCTTTGAAGCAGCCCGCGGCGCGCCGGCTGATGGTGGCGGCTGGCGTTTTCGGTTGGAGCATGACGTGCCTTATGCTCATGTCGTATCAACGTCAGGCCCTGCCCGAGCCGAAGCCAGTGCGCCCGTTGACGTGGGTGACAATTGACCGCACCGTTTGCGATGGCCCGCTCTCCAAGGGCGGGTTCATTGCCGGCAAGGCGGATGGCTTCGGCATCTTTGAGCGCTGGATTCTCCGGCTCGGCTACTTTATCAAACGTCGCAGCGGTCTGGATGCGTTGCAGGGCGACCTGGTGGTGTTCCTCTTTCCAACGAAACCCGTCACACGTAAGTTCCGCCAGGAGCTGCTTCGATACGTTGAAGGTGGCGGAAGAGTCCTGGTTCTCGACTCGCCCACAAACCAGCTCTCCACTGCCGCCATGTTGCTGGAACCATTCCAACTCTCGCAGACGCTGTTGCCAAACCAGGCCGGAACGCTCTCCGGCCCGTCCGGCTGGCCCGCCGTGCCTGTCGATGGCGCCAATGAAGTCGCGGGCGGGCGCGCGCTGTTTCGGTTAAACGAAAAGCCCGTCGGCGCGGTCGCCCGCCACGGCAAAGGCACCGTGGTGGCATTGGGCTTCGGCTCGCGCTTTGCAGATACGCAGATGGGCGTGACCGGCGACGTGGAACCTGATGCCGAGTTGCGCAAGGTGTTCGATCTACAGTTCGCCCTCGTGCGCGCCATTATCCAGGACAAACTGGAAGCCGTCGCTGTGGCAGCAAGATGATTCTTCTGCAGCCGCCAAATTCAGCGCGAACGACGCAGTGAGGAAGAGGAGCGCGGTCGTCTCGACCGCTCCCTTTGGCGTCCAGCCACGCCGACTCCGTTCGCGCTGACTCATGGATGTCAGGAACGTCACGCGAAGTATTCGGCGGGACGCCGAACACAGCGACCGGGACGGTCGCGCTCCCATTTTCACCTGCGTGGTTACAAAGGCGACAAGCGTACTCTCGCCAGGTAAATGCTCGTCTTGCCTTCGTGAGAGGAGTAGTAACTTACCCAGAGCAGCTTCTCCTGCCAGACGAGACCGGCATAACTGGTGTCGCCGCCGGAAGGAAGTTTGAGGAATTCAGTCAGCTTGCCAGCGTCAGGTTCCAGCCACATCAACGACGTGCGAACGGCGCCGTCATAAAGCCGGACCGCAGCCACGATCCGACCATCCGGCAGAGGCAACATGTGCGGGCCGCCGATTTTTATGCCGAGGTCCTTCCAAACCCAGTTTGTGTAGGGTGGTTTGGCGACGCCCAATTGCCCCGAACCGGGATTGCCGTCGCGCCGCAGCAAGCACAGGCAAGTGTCATCCGGCTGAAAGATCATCGAGGTCTCGTTCGGATGACCTTGATCGAAAAGCCGAGGCACGAGCGAATCGAAGTCCCGCCCATCCTTGCTGGTGTAAAGGCGGATGAATTTTTCTGCGCTCGTGTCATAGCCGATGCTGTAGGCCGTCTTCTTGTGCCAGGTGACACGCCACAGCCAGAAATTGGGCTCGCCGATTTTGACGGGCTCACTCCACCGAGTTCCGTCCCTCGAGAACCAAGCCAAGGATTGATGCTTGAACTCTGCGGGTTGATGCAGGGCCCCGGCGCCGCTGAGCATGAGAAGATTGTCCGGCGTGACGGCGATCTTCGCATCGCGCAGGTCGGCGTTGATGGAAGTAATCCGCGCGGCGGAGGTCCACGCTCGACCATCCTTGGACTGGATGACGCGAAGCGCGCCGTCCGGCGAAACGTGAGCTTTGCCTTCGCGAAACACGCAGAACCATTGATCTTTGAACCACACCAAACCAGTGAAGGCATTGTGCGGCGCCGCGTCCCAGATTTTCCGGACATCCACCAGTTCGGCGCGTCCATGGGGTGCGCCAAACACCGGGACGCCGAGCGCGCAGGCGATGCATAGGACCGCAACGGAAACGTGTTTCGCGTTCATGTCACTATTCTTGACTGCCACGCGCAGGAACTGTCAACTTGCGAGCGCCGATGCCAGCGTCGAAACGCCAGCGCACTTCCTCAAACCACGTTCTGGAGCTGCTTCGCACTTACGAGTCGCGCAACGTCACGTTCGTCGAACCGGATGGTTCCTGGCCCATTGTCTGGGAACGGGCCAAAGGCGTGCACGTTTGGGATGCAGATGGGAGGAAATATTTGGACCTGACGGCTGCCTTTGGAGTGGCTGCGGCGGGTCACGCCAATCCTCGCGTGGTCAAGGCCGGTCAGAGACAGATGGCCAGGCTGTTGCACGCCATGGGCGACGTGCATCCGCACGCGGTCAAGGCGCAACTGGCGCGGGAGTTGAGCCGCATTACGTTCGAGCGCTGGACAGCCCCAAATCGCAAATCGCAAATCGCAAATCGCAAATCGCAAATCCCCAACCGCCAACCGCAAATCGCAAATCCCCAATCAGCCAAGACCATTTTCTGCAACTCCGGTTTTGAAGCGGTCGAAGCCGCGCTGAAGACGGCCTTGCTCGCGACAGGCAAGCGTGATGTGATCGCGTTCACGGGCGCCTATCACGGTTTGGGCTACGGCGCGCTCAATGCCACACACCGCGATTTCTTTCGCTCGCCATTTCGTCTGCAGCTGGCGGCATTCTCACACTTCGCGCCTTTTCCGGTTGCGGCGATCACAATCGACCAGAACATCCAACCGAAGGAAAGCGGCTCCTGGGAGATCGAGCAGTCGATTCGAAGCTTGTTCGGACGGCATTCCGTCGGCGCGATCCTGGTTGAACCCGTGCAGGGTCGAGGTGGCATCCGCATTCCGCCCCTCTCGTTTCTGCCCCTGCTGCGCAAGCTCTGCGACGAGCATGGAGCGTTGCTGATCCTCGACGAGATCTACACTGGCCTCGGGCGCACGGGCCGGTGGTTTGGCTGTGAGCACTCTGCAACCGTGCCGGATTTGATCTGTCTCGGCAAGGCGCTCGCGGGCGGGTTCCCCATTTCCGCCTGCGTGGGAAAAGCGGAACTGATGGACGCGGCCTGGCCGGCATCCCAAGGCGAGGCACTTCACACCAGCACGTTTCTCGGGCACCCGGTGGGCTGTGCCATGGCGCTCGCACAGATCGCTGAAATTGAAAAACAGAAATTGGTCCAACGAAGCGCCCGACTTGGCAAGCATCTGCTGGATGCGCTCTCAACGATTCAGGCCCCACGCCGCACGCATCAGGTTTTCACTCGCGGACTGGGCTTGATGGCTGGCCTGGAATTCCGCTCGCCGGACGGCGCGCCTGCCACCACTGCAGTGCTCAAGATCGTGAAAGCGATGCTGCGTCGCGGTTTCATCCTGTTGCCGGAGGGCGAACGTGCGAACGTAATTAGCTTTACGCCGCCGCTCGTGATTACAGAACGCCAGCTCGACGGCGCACTCGATGCTTTGATGGAAGTTTTGGGAGACCTATGAAGCTCTCCGAGATGAAAGCGATCCTGGCCCGGGGCGATATCCAGTTGACCAAGGCCCTGGGGCAGAATTTTCTGCACGATGCCAATCAACTCCGACGCATCGTGACGGCGGCCGATTTGAAGGACCACGATCACGTGTTGGAGATCGGCCCAGGTCTGGGGCCACTCACCGAATTGCTTTTGGCAAAGGCCGGCCACGTTTTGGCCGTTGAGAAAGACCGGCGGCTTTTCGAATTCTTGCGGGAGCATTTTGGTAACGCAAAAAATCTGAAGCTGCTCCGGGAAGACGCGCTGGACTGCCTTCGGCGGCGCCAGATCGATTGGCCGGACTGGAAGGTGGTGTCGAATCTGCCCTACTCCGTGGCCTCACCGATCCTCGTCGAATTGGCGCAATTTGAGAACGGACCGAATCGGATTGTCGTTACGCTCCAATGGGAAGTGGGCCAGCGCTTGATGGCGAAGGCAGGCGACAAGGATTACGGGGTGCTCACGCTGTTGGTGCAGGTACGTTACGAGGCAACGGGATGGTTCAGAATTCCGGCTTCGTGCTTTTTCCCCGAGCCGGAGGTGGACTCCGCGTGTGTGACGCTCGCGCGCCGTTCTCCGCCGCTAACTGATGCGGGACAAGTTGAGACCTTCACCAGGATCGTGAAGCGCAGTTTTTCGCAACGACGCAAAATGATGCTCAAACTGTTGAAGGAGGACTGGCCTGGGAATGTCCTGGAACGTTTCTTCGAGGAGCTGGGCCTCTCTGAGAAAGTCCGGGCTGAGAACGTGAGTCTGGAACAATTTGTCAAACTCAGCCGGCTCTTGCATACTTCCTCAGCAACGTAGGGCAGCGCGTCCCGCCTGCCTCGCATGACTGTAGGGGCAAGAAAGTATTTCGGCAAAGGGCGGCGGGATGAGACTGTCTTAAGCCCACACTCGGGAGGGCGAACGTCCTCGCGAGCCCCGGAATTTTTTAGAAAAGCAGACTCGCAGAGACGCTCGCATTCCGGTCAACACGAGACGCGGACGCGCTACCTTGAAGAATCATGAAGAAGGAAGTCTTTGACGTTTGCGATGAGCGCGATGAAATCATCGGCCAAAAGACGCGCGAGGAAGTCCACCGGTTGGGTCTGCGCCATCGCGCCGTGCACGTGTTGATCTTCAATGGCCGCGGCGAAGTGTTTCTCCAGAAACGATCCCTGCAAAAGGATTGCTTCCCGGGCAAGTGGGATTCCTCCGCCTCAGGCCATCTGGATCGCGGGGAGGACTACGATGCCTGCGCCGTGAGGGAGTTGCGCGAGGAACTCGGCTTCGAAGCGCCCTCGCCTCCCCAACGTCTTTTCAAAATCGATGCCTGTCCGCAGACGGGATGGGAGTTCGTCTGGATTTACGTTTGCCAGGCCGAAGGGCCGTTCACCTTGCAAGCCGAGGAGATTGAGCGAGGTGAGTGGTTTGCGGCTGATGAGATTACGCGATGGTTGCAGGAGCGCCCGGACGACTTCGCAGGGGCGGTCCCTTTGATTTGGGCACGCTTGCCAGAGGTCCGAAAGCAGGAGTAAAGGTGGCGCCAACCCAGGCAAAATTACGGGCGACAACTACGGGATTTGCGTAATACTTGTACGGATGGAGCCACGCTTGACGCTCGGCGGTCCGTTGAGATACGTTGCCCAGACAAGCTAAAAAGCGACTATGGAAAGTTTTATCCCTTATGTGGTCGAGCAAACCGGTCGAGGTGAGCGCGCCTACGATATTTACTCCCGCTTGTTGGTGGACCGAATCGTCTTCCTCGGCACCCCGGTCGATGACATGGTCGCCAATGCCATTATCGCCCAGTTACTTTTTTTGCAGATGACCGATCCCAAGAAGGACATTCATCTCTATATCAATTCTCCCGGTGGCAGTGTGACGGCCGGTCTGGCCGTTTATGACACGATGCAGTTCCTCACCTGCGATGTGAACACGTATTGCATCGGCCAGGCGGCGAGCATGGGAGCGGTGCTGCTCTGCGGGGGCACTAAAGGCAAACGTTACGCCTTGCCCAACTCGAATATCATGATCCACCAGGTGCTCGGTGGCGCTGAAGGTGCGGCCAGCGACGTGGAAATCCGCGTCCGTTACATGCTCAAGCTCAAACATCGCATCAACGGCATCATCGCCAAACACACCGGCAGAACGATCGAACAAGTGGAAAAGGACACCGACCGCGATAACTTCATGTCTCCCGAAGAAGCCAAGACCTACGGGCTGGTGGACGAGGTGGTGCAGTCGAGAAAAGAAATTCCAGGACTGGACAAAAAAGAATGACCGAAGACATACCCTATGGCGCGCCCCACCAACATCACCCTCTGCAGTTTCTGCGGCAAATCGCACGCTGAAGTCAAAAAGCTTATCGCCGGTCCGGGCGTGTACATCTGCGACAACTGTGTCATCCTTTGCAAAAACGTTCTCGACAAGGAACTGATTACCGAGCCCAAAAAGCAGGCGCCGGTGACCCACCAGGTTCCCAAGCCAGCGGAAATCAAGAAGCATCTCGATCTGCATTGCGTCGGCCAGGAGCATGCCAAGAAAACCTTGTCCGTGGCCGTTCACAATCACTACAAACGCATCCTCAGTGAACCGCCCACCAAAAGTCAGGAAGAATGGGCCGCCGCGCGCAGCGGGGACGTGGAGATCGAGAAGAGCAATCTGTTGCTCATCGGCAATACCGGTTCCGGCAAAACGCTTTTGGCCCGGACGCTGGCCCGTGTGCTCGATGTTCCCTTTGCCATCGCGGACGCCACTACGCTGACGGAGGCCGGCTACGTGGGTGAGGACGTTGAGAATATCATTCTCCGCCTGTTGCAGAACGCCGATTACGATGTCAAACGCGCCCAGCGTGGCATCGTTTACATCGATGAAATCGACAAGATTGCCCGCAAAACCGAAAACGTTTCACTGACACGCGATGTTTCCGGGGAAGGAGTCCAGCAGGCGTTGCTCAAGATTCTGGAGGGCACCGTGTGCAACGTACCTCCGCAAGGTGGACGCAAGCATCCACAACAGGAGTATATACGGGTCAACACCAGCGGCATCCTCTTTATCTGTGGCGGGGCCTTTGTGGGTCTCGAAAAAATCATTCAGAAGCGGCTGGGCAACCGGGTCATGGGTTTTGGCGCGGCGGAACAGAATCAAAAAATGGCCGAAGTTAATCGCCACGAAATCCTGCAATACGTTGAGCCCGAAGATTTGATTACCTTCGGTTTCATTCCTGAATTTGTTGGGCGCCTTCCGATGGTGACTGTTCTCCAGCAATTGACCGAGGACCAACTGGTCTCCATCCTCACCGAACCCAAGAACGCGCTCACCAAACAGTACGTCAAGCTGATGTCCATGGAAGGTGTCGAGCTGGAATTCAGTCCCGATGCCCTCCGCGAGCTTGCTGTCCAGGCCAACAACAAGGGGACTGGCGCTCGCGCTTTGCGCAGCCTGCTGGAAAAACTGATGCTGGACGTGATGTTCGAAGTGCCCAGCACCGGCGACATCATGAGCGTCAAGATCACGCGCGCTGCTGTGCTGGGTGAGAGCAAGCCGGTCATTCGCCGCAAGAGCGACAAGGCTGCGGCCTAAGTATTGATTCGTTTGGGAGGGCAAATTGATTGACGAGCTGCGCGCTGCCGCGCACCCACGCCGCCGGCGGACGTTGATGACCACTGTGCGCCAAAAGTAACTGCTACCCGGAAGACGGATGGACGGAGATGGCCTCGACAAACTGGTGGCTTGTCATGCTCGGTCCGTTTTCATTAGGTTCCCCGCGCATGTCGGCGTCCTTTCAACCTGAGAAGTTCATCGCCTCGAACGTGCAAGCCATTCCCCGTTCGGGCATCCGCGACTTTTTCGACATCGTCCAGGGAATGAAGGATGTCATCTCGCTGGGCGTCGGCGAGCCGGATTTCGTGACGCCATGGCACATTCGCGAGGCGGCCATTTACGCGCTGGAGCGCGGCAAGACCAGTTACACCTCGAACCTCGGCTTGCTCAAATTGCGGGAAGCGATTGCCATCAGCCTGCAAAAACATTTTGGCCTGAGCTACGACCCTAACAAACAAATCCTGATCGCCGTCGGTGTGAGCGAGGCGATGGACGTTGCCTTTCGTGCCGTCATCAATCCCGGCGACGAGGTGCTTTATCACGAGCCGTGTTATGTCAGTTACGCGCCGGGCATTGCCATGACTCACGGCGTGCCTGTGCCCGTTTCGTGCAGCGCTGAAAATGGATTTGCTGTCACGGCCGAAGCGATCCGAAAGGTCATCACACCCCGGAGCAAAGTTTTGGTTCTAAATTTCCCGACCAATCCCACCGGCGGGACCATGACTCGCGCCGAGCTTGAGAAGATTGCCGAGGTGGTGCTGCGCCACAACTTGCTCGTGATTACCGACGAGATTTATGCCGAACTGACTTTCGAGGGCGAACACGTGAGCATCGCCTCCTTGCCGGGCATGAAGGAGCGGACGATTTTTCTCCATGGCTTTTCCAAGGCCTATGCCATGACTGGGTTTCGCATCGGTTACGCCTGCGGCCCGGCTGAGATCATCGAGGCCATGATGCGCATCCACCAGTATTCGATGCTCTGCGCCAGCATTATCAGCCAGGAAGCGGCGTTGGAAGCCATTCAGCATGGCGAACCGGACACAGCCGAAATGCGCGAGCAGTACCGATTGCGCCGCAATTTCATCGTGAAAGCGTTCAACGACATGGGGCTGAAATGCCACTTGCCGCGCGGGTCCTTCTATGCGTTCCCGTGCATCCAATCCGCCGGGCTGACTTCAAAAGAATTTGCAGTGAAGTTGCTGGAACAAGAGAAGGTCGCTTGCGTGCCGGGAAGCGCGTTCGGTCCGAGCGGTGAAGGGTATTTGCGCTGTTGCTTCGCGACCGCGCTGGAGAGGATTCAGGAAGCCACCGAGCGGATGGGGAGGTTCGTTAGAAGGTTAAAAGGTTGAATGGTTGAAAGGTTAAAGCGTTAAAGCGTCGAAGCGTGATATGCGTCGGTGCTCGATCGATTTAACCATTTAACCATTTTAACCATTTAACGATTCAGCGCTTCAGCGCTCCAACGTCAGACTCCGATATCCTCATTCCACAGTTCCGGGTTGGCCGCGATAAAATCGCGCATCATCTGGATGCATTCTGCATTTTGCAAGACTTCGACCTGGATGCCTTGCGAACGCAAGTATTCCTCCGGTCCCTTGAACGTCATGTTCTCACCCACGACCACGCGCGGGATGCCGTAGAGCACGACGGCCCCGCTGCACATCGGACAGGGCGAAAGCGTCGAATAAATAGTGCAGCGCTCGTAAATAGAGGCTTTAAGGCGTCCGGCGTTCTCCAGGCAATTCATCTCGCCGTGATGAATTACACTGCCCTTCTGCACGCGCTGATTGTGGCCGCGCCCGATGATTTTGCCGTCGCAGACCAGCACCGAGCCTATGGGAATGCCTCCCACAGCCAACCCTTTCTTGGCTTCTTCGATGGCGGCATTCAAGAATGCGTCCATACTCGCTGCGATCCTTCACAGCTCACGGGACAGAATCAAGGCCGAAGCTCGCCTTGTCCCGCCAGACTTTTTCCCACCCCGTGCCTTGGGCGGCCGGTGGCCGCACGGTAACCGAGGCATAAAGGATCGCTTCGGCCTCAGGACCGTACGGACCGTGCAGTACCACAGCTCCATCGGGCCCGATCAAGAGCGAGCAACCGATGCATTTGCGGCCAGTCCAGGGGCCGTCTGAAATCCAGCCCACGTTGCTGACGCCGGCAATCCACATTCCAAAATCTCGCGCCACCGGCTGATAGTTCTCCAACCAGAGCTTTCCATAAGGCTCTTTGGCCTGATCGTGGTCCGGTGGCACCGCCCAGGCGCAAGGCGAGAGGATGATCCGCACGCCCATCAGACCCAAAGTGCGACTCACGATTTGGCCGCGCGCAAACGCATCCGCGCAGATCATCACGCCGATCCTGCCCCGTGACGTGTCGGCCACTTGCAAGCGGTCGCCAAGTGAATACAGGTCGTGCGCTATTTCCAATTCGTTCAGCTTGCGGTGGTGGAGAATGACTTCGCCTTTTGGATCGATAAGAACCGCGGCGTTGAAGAGCTTGTCGCCGGCGCGTTCCATCAAGCCGGAGCAGATGTAAAGTCGATGGCGGCGCGCCGCTTCCTGTAACACGTGACACGATTCGCCGCCTGGAATCCCATCGCTCTGCGCGCGCGCCGACGAATGGGTCCAGCCCAGCGGCATGGCTTCCGGAAGCACCACTATTTCTGCGCCGCGCGCGGCCGCTTGCGAAATCAGCTCGGCAGCATGACAAAGGTTGGCTGCCTTGTTGCCGCCCTCGACGCGCATTTGGATGAGAGCGAGTTTGAAATCCTGGCTCAAGCCAGCCGTCCTTCCCTCACCCTAATGGCTCAGCGGTTTCATGGTCATGGGATCACGCAACGGCAATTCGGTCAGCCGTTCGCCAGCCAGGGATTTCAAGGCCACTGCATGATTCGGATGACCCAACAGCATCTCCTCCTTCTGCCCGACAGCGAGGATCACGACCCTGGCCGGGTCCAGATATTTTTCCGCAGCTCGCTGCACGTCCTCCACTGTCACCGCATCAATCCGCGCTCGATACTTTTTCCAGAAGTCCGGCTCTTTGGCATAGCGGCCCGTGAATTCGTCCTGCGCAAACGTGTTTGCGATCTGTGTTTTGCTGGCAAAGGTGCGCGGGAAGGTGTCGATGAAGGAGCGTTTGGCGGTGTTGAGTTCCTCTTCGGTCACCGGTTCCTTGCGCAAGCGCTTGACTTCGTCGAGCACCAGCGAGGTCGCATAAGCGACCGTGCGCGACTTGGATTGAAATCCGGCCGTGAACGCGAGCGGATAGTACACCCCGCCCGGAAAACTGGAAAAAGCCGAGTAAGCCAGCCCTTCGTCGGAGCGAACGCGATTGACGATCCGGGACGTGAAGCCGCCTCCGCCCAGAATCCGGTTCATGACCATGATGGAGAAATAATCGGGATGGTCGCGCGTGACTCCCGGCATCACCACCGAGACGCGTCCCTGGTTGACATCCTTATCGACGATGTAAACGCCCGGCGAGGCGAAGACGGTGTTGGTCGGAATGGGCGGAGCGGTTTCGCCGCCAAAGGGCCAGTCCGCGAAGAGCGCCTCCAGTTTCTTAATCATCGCATTGCGATCGAAATCGCCGCTGGCAGCCACGATGAAGTTGGCCGGGTGAAACCATTTCTTATGGAACGCCTGCAGATCTGCGCGGGTCAGAGAATTGACTGAGGTTTCGGTCGGATAACGATTGGCCCAGAATTTTTCGCCATAGGCCAGGAAGTCCCGCTCCCGCGCTTCGATGTCGGCCGAATCGTCATTGCGCTTTCGCATGGCCTGGAGCGACTGCTGCTTGCGCAAGGCGAGTTTGTCCTCTTGAAATCGCGGGGCGATGAGCACTTCGCGCAGGATGGAAAGGCCTTCCGCCAGGTCCTTGGACAACAAGTTCAAGCTGACGCTGCCTTGTGTGTCGCCGATGCCGGAATTGAGCATGGCGGCCAGGAAGGCAAGCCGTTCGTCCAACTCTTCGGCGGTTTTGGATTGAGTGCCGCCTTTGGTGAGGAGATAGCCGGTGATTTCGGAGAGCGCCTCCTTGCCTTCAGGTTCCACGTAATCGCCCGCGCGCACATAGACCGCGATGTTGACCAGGGGCAATTCGCGGTCCGGTACGACATACGCGATGGGTCCCCCTTTGAGCTTCACTCGATAATCCGCAGGCGTGGGCGGCTCGTAAGCGAGTGGTGGGAAGGACAGCTTCTCAGGACGATCCGGTATGGCGGCCGCAGGATCGACACTTTGTGATCGCGCTGGGAATAATCCTGCAACCGCCAACGTCGCTGCCGCAAAGAACGAAATCGGTCTGTGTTTCACTTCGCCTCCTTTTCAGAATCTTTCTGCCCGCCCGCCGGCTTGCCTGGCTTGCGTGTGTAAATCGCTACGTTCCGGTTTTCCCTGGTGAAGTATTTGCCGACGACGCGTCGGACATCTCCGGCCGTGACGGCTTGGTGCTTTGGACCAGCCTCATTGATTTGCCGCCAATCACCCAGCCCGTCGTTGAAGATTAATTGCATCAGGATCGACATGTTCGAAGCAAGACGGCGGAACTCGTAGGCGGCGAAATTGTTCTTCACCTTCTGCAATTCTTCCGCAGGCACATCGGTCTGCTTGAGCTTCTCCAGTTCCGCATAGATGGTTTGCTCGACTTCCTCCGGCGCATGCCCTTCGCGCGCCTCACCGCTGATGTCAAAAATGCCCGCCCATTTGCGGTGGCTGGGCGATGCGGAAACTTCGGTGGCCACCTGCGACCCAAGCACCAGCCCCTTGTAAAGCCGCCCGGTGCGCGTGGAAAGAACCTGAGAAAGAATATTGAGCGCGTAGCTGTCCGGATGTCCAAACGGCACCGTATGCCAGACGATGTCCACTTGCGGATTGGCCTCCGCCTCGCCATACAGCCGCTTTTCCGCTGACTGCTGGACTTCCAGAGTGACGACATCCGGCGGCTCAGCCTTGCCCCGGGCGATGCGGACAAAGTATTTTTGCGCCAGCGTCTCCGCAGCCGTGGACTCGAAGTCACCCACCAATATGAGGGTGATATTTTGCGGCGCATAATAGAGTCCGTAAAACTCATCGGCCTGCGCCTTGCTGATGGCCGGGATGTCCGAAGGCCAGCCCACGGTCGGCCAACCATACGGATGCGACTCCCAAATCATCGCTTCAAAACTTTCCTCGAACTTGCCCAGCGGCGTGGACTCGGTGCGCATGCGGCGTTCTTCAAAGACCACGTCGCGCTCGGCGTAGAACTCGCGGAAGACCGGTCGCAGAATCCGCTCCGATTCCATCCACATCCAAAGCTCCAGCTTGTTGGCCGGCACGGTGATGAAATAACCGGTTAAGTCTGCGGTGGTAAATGCATTCATGCCCGAAGCGCCGGCAGTCGTATAGATGCGGTCAAATTCGTTCTTCACCAGAATTTCCCGTTGTCCGGCGATCAGGTCGTTGAATTTCTTCTCCAGTTCCTTGAGCCGCGCCGTTTTGTTCTCCGGCTTCAGCAAATCGTCAATCTCCCCGCGGCGATAGGCGGCGCGCATCAGGGCCTCTTCCTTGCGGATCTCTTCGCGCACCTTCTCCTGCTCGTCAATAATGGCGAGATCCTTTTTATAATCTTTGGTGCCAAGGGTCGGAGTTCCCTTGAACATCATGTGCTCGAACAGATGCGCGATGCCAGTGATGCCGGGGCGCTCGTTCGCGCTGCCCACATGCGCCACCCAGCCACCGGCAATGGTCGGATCGTCATGGCGCTCGACCATCAGCAGCCGCATGCCGTTGGCGAGGGTTTTTTCCGTGACAGGAACTTTCTGGGCCTGAAGTTGCGCGCAGAAAGAGAACAACAGGATCGCGGTCCAGAGCAATCGCGTTCCCGCCATCTTTGAAAGAGGTCCCCATGGTCTTAAAGTCAACACGTTCTTACAACTACTCGAAAGGCCGTCAGCGTCAACTTCAACCGGACGTTATTGCGTCTGCGCGTTGAGGTCTGTCATCCAATCGTGCCGCCAAAACGACTAATAGACAGCAACGATGTGATTGGCATAATCCAAATCAAAATGGAAAGCATACATGTATGACACACACCCGCACCCTCGGCATAACGCTGCTGTTGGCCGGCTACGCTGCTTTCGCGCAGCCAGCCGGCCAGGATCCGCTCAGCAAAAACCTGTTTCCGCCGGAACTGGTCATGCAGTTTCATGACGAACTCGGCTTGACCGAGGAGCAGCGTGATTCTCTGAAAGCCGAAATGGAACAGGCCCAGCCGCGCTTCAAGAAAATGCAACAGCAATTGCAGGAGGAGGTGGACAAACTCGCCGCCATCCTCAAGGACGAGCGTATCAGCGAAAAGGCGGCGCTGGCGCAATTCGACAAGGTCCAGGACCTCGAGCGCGGTATCAAGCGGGCGCACCTGGCGCTGGTCATTGGGCTGAAAAACAAGCTGACTCCCGAACAGCAGGCGAAGCTTCAGGAGTTCAAAAAGAAGTTTACGGCGGGAAAAATGACGGAAGATTTGCAGAAGAGGCTTCAAGGCAAGATGGAAAAAGTCAAAGCCGGCGTCGAGCAATGGCAGAGCGAAGGCCGCGACCCGTCGCCGGTCGCCGAGATCATGCAGGAGTTCGAGCCGCTCATGAAGGCTGGCCAGTTCGAGAAAGCGGAAGCATTGCTGGACAGGGCGCTCAAGCTTTTGGGCGCCGACGAAAAAGAAAAGAAGTCCGAGGCGGGTGGAACGAAGTCGGCAGGTGCATTTCCGCTTCGGCTCTGACGAGCCTTGTTTGCTCACCGATTTTTGATCCATCGGGGCTCGCGAGGACGCTCGCCCTCCCAAAAATGATTTGGGCAACGCCCCACTTTTGGCAATCGCTTTAGTTGCCAAAGAACTTGTTCGAAGCGCTTCTTCTGCGTTGGGCTGGCGTGGTTCCGCTTGTCAGAATGCCTTCTCGCTGATTCAATTTGTCGCGCATGCCTGAAGCCCAAACTGCCAAGTGCTCTTGTGTACATTGTGGGGTGCACCTGGAATTTCCCGTCGAAGGCCAGGGCACGGAAATCAATTGTCCGCAATGTGGCCAAAGAACGGTGTTGGTCGCGCCTCTGGCTGATGAACCCGCCGATGCGGAAGCAACTCCAACGGGCGGGCTCCAGGCGGTCGATATGGCGGCTGCGTTTGGCGGGCCTGTGGCTCGAACACCGGTCTCCCTCTTTTACAGGACGGGCCTGTGTCTTGTGGCGCTGATGATGATTCTGCTGCCCGCCATTTATCTGGCCATGATTGGAGCGGCTGCCTGGGCCACTTATTATTGGGGGGCGCATTTCACCTGGCTGCTGGCCGCTTCGGGTGGCAGTGGGCGCGTTTATGTATTGAAGGCCATGCTTTACGGCACACCGCTGTTTATTGGAGGCGTGCTGGTATTTTTCATGGTCAAACCGCTCTTTGCCCGCCGTGGACCACACGCGCAACCCCTGGCCCTGAACCCCGGCGCAGAACCAGCCGTCTTTGCGTTCGTTACTCAAATCTGCCAGGCGGTGGGCGCGCCGTTTCCAAAGCGCATCGATGTGGACTGCCAACTAAATGCTTCGGCGAGCTTCCGCCGTGGTTTCTCGAGTTTTTTCGGAAACGATCTGGTGCTCACCATCGGCTTGCCCCTGGTGGCGGGTTTTACCTTGCGCGAATTGGCCGGCGTCATCGCCCATGAGTTTGGCCATTTCACGCAAGGATTCGGCATGCGTTTGACCTATGTGATTCGCAGCGTCAATGCCTGGTTTGCGCGTGTGATTTACGAACGCGACACCTGGGACCTGACGCTGGAAGAATGGGCCCAAACGGAAGAGTGGCATGTGGCCATGGTTGCGGGCTGCGCGCGCCTCGCGGTTTGGTTTTCGCGGCTGCTGCTGAAATTACTCATGCTCATCGGACACGGCATCAGTTGCTTCATGCTGCGCCAGATGGAATACGACGCCGACAGTTACGAGGTCAAACTGGTCGGCACTGAGACGTTTGAAATCACTGTCCGCCGTTTTCACTTGCTGGGCCATGCGCTCGGTCAGACTTATAAGGACATTCGCACCAAATGGAATATCAATCGGGCGCTCCCCGACGACTTTCCCACCTATCTGCTCCAGCATTACGATCAAGTCCCGATGGCAACGCGTACCCAGATGGAGGACCGGCTCGGCCTCGCGGCGACGGGCCTCTTTGATACTCACCCCTCCGACGGCGACCGCATCCGGTGCGCGCGCCGGGCCGGCGAAGCGGGCGTGTTTCATTTGGATGGCCCGGCCACGGCGCTGTTCAGCAATTTCCCGGTGCTCTCCGGTCAGATTACCCTTTTGCATTACTCGGATGATTTGGGACTGCCGATGGAGGTGGCCATTCTCCAGCCCCTGGCAAAGGACGCTCCTGATGTTCCCGAATCAGAGAAGGAGACCGAAACGCAGAACGCAGAGGAACACGTCAGCCAGACTGGGCTCAGGCTAAGGCTGCGACGACCGGGTTGACGCGGAGCGCAGGTGCTTTCGTTCTGTGCTTTCAGCGCAGACCGAGGGGAACCCTTGCCCACGGTATGAATGCGCGATCTCCAGGAAGCATTGCCGAGAAGGAGGAAACCTGCAAAATCCTGTCCATGACTATTCAGCGCATTGCCTGTCTCGGCTTGGCTCCGTTGGTATTTCTTGTCCCGACGGTGGCGGCCGCATTTTCGCCCGCGCCAACCCGTTTCAGCGCGGAACTCGTTTTCCCGTTGCACCCTCAGCACAACCATGCGCCGGCAATTGTCGAATGCCCAAACGGCGATCTGCTCGTGTCCTGGTATCGCGGTTCGGGCGAGCGCAGTGCCGACGACGTGGCCGTTTATGGCGCGCGCCGCCGACGCGGCCAGGCGAAGTGGAGGGAACCCTTCGTGATGGCGGACACGCCAGGCTTTCCGGATGGCAACACGGCGATGTTCATCGACGAACGCCGCCGCCTTTGGTTGTTCTGGCCCATCGTTCTCGCCAACACATGGGAATCCTGTGTCACGAGCTACCGCCTGACGGATGACTATAAGCGGGACGGCCCGCCGAAGTGGCAGTGGCAGGGCCAGGTGTTTCTTAAACCCGAGGCCTTCGTGGAAGAAATGGAACGCAAACTGGAGGCGCGCTTGAAGACATTTGCTCTGCCGTCCGAGATGACCAATCGTGTCGCCAAATTGAAGGACCGGATTGCCGACAAGCTTTCCCAGCGCCTGGGCTGGCAGCCGCGTTGCAAACCGACCGTGCTCAGGTCCGGCCGGATTTTGTTGCCGTTATATTCGGACACCTACAGCGTTTCGATCATGGCCATCAGCGACGACGCTGGCCAAACCTGGTTTGCAAGCCGGCCATTGGCGGGATTCGGAAACATCCAGCCCGCCGTGCTGCAAAAAAGGGATGGAACACTCGTGGCCTACATGCGCGAGAACGGCCCGCTGGATCGCATCCGTGTCGCCGAATCGACCGACGATGGCCTCAGTTGGGGCGCCGTCGGCATAACGGACCTGCCAAATCCCGGCTCTGGCCTGGACGCCTTGCGCCTGAACAACGGTCATTGGCTGCTTATCTACAACGACACGACCAGCGGGCGTCGTTCGCTGGCCGTCTCCATTTCAGAGGACGAAGGAAAGTCCTGGCCGTGGACGCGCCATCTCGAGAACCAGCGCGAGGGCTCGTTTCATTACCCGGCCATCATTCAAGGCCGCGACGGGACGCTCCACGCCATCTACAGTTACTTTGTGGCCGAGGGAAAAAGCATGAAACACGCGGCGTTCAACGAAGCGTGGGTCAAAACGCCGGCTGCCGAACAGACGAAATAATCTGCGCGTTTATTGCTTCAGATCAATGGCCGCAAAGAGACTTTCCAGGCTGTTGAGCGGTGTGTCCCGGGCAGGAGTCCCGTTCAGCACCTGGCGAAGGTAATCAATGGCGTCGGGTATGTTCCGAATGGACTTGGGCAGCGTCGCTCCGCAAGCGTTGGCATGGCCGCCGCCCTGAAGTTTCTCCGCCACTTTCAACGCTTCGCCGTTGCGGCTGCGCAGACTGGCGATGATCGCACCGTTGGCGCGGCGAAAGAGAGTAATCAGAACCGGGTAAGGCGTGGCCTGCTTCTCCAGGAGTTGATGAACGATCAAGTTATTGTTGCCCACGACCGTGTCCACGAAGCCCACCGTTGGCGTGAGGGCGACCACGTTGTTCCTGCTCCATTCGAAGCCCAAGGGATCCTCCACGCGGCGTTTGACGGCCATGACTTCCAGAAGCGGATGATCCAACAGTTGCTCCAGTTCACCGTCGATCAAGGCGTGCACGTTCCAGAACTGGTAAACCTTCACCAGATTGGCGTAGTCGTTGGCAACGACGAAATCCGGGTCGTCTTCCAGGAACAAATCGGCCACGTTGTTCAGGCGCACGAGCCGATCCAGTTGGGGCGAAACCATCTCATGTTGCTGACAGAGTTCATAGCAGAGTAATCCTGCCGACTTATTGAGATCGTGAATGAGCTGCGCCTTCTTCGGCAGGAACTCCGTCGCGTGGTGATCGATGACAACCCAATCCGGTTTGTCCAGCCGCGGTTCGAAGCTCAGATCGCAAACCCAGGCCGATGCTTCGCGCGGCTCCCGTTGGCGCCAGGTATGGTAGTGATACGCCTCCAGCCGCACCTCGGTATCGAAAAGCTTTCGCGCCAGCCGTTTCAAAAGCACGCCGGACACCAAGCCGTCCAAATCACTTTCGTGGGTCAGAATCACTTCGGGTTTGGGTAACGGAACCATGCGCGAAAAGATAGCGCAGGTCAGCGGCTCTGACCAGAACTGAATGAAAACCAATCGCCAAAAAACGTTGCCATAAGTGCGCAGGCAACAGGAGCGCGGACGTCTCGTCCGCCGCCCGTGAAAGGCGTCACGGAGATCTCAATGAACCTTCGGATCGCTGGCGCCGTTTCCAAACAGGCGGGCGGGACGCCCGCGCTCCTGGCCGTGCGTTTGTTTTGGTTGCGCCGCGCGAAAGATCCGAAGCTGTCCGTAGTCGAATTTGCCAGCCAATGTTTCAAAGACTGCCGTGAGATTGCCGAAGCCGCTTTTAGCAAAGGCCGCGGCGATCGCGCGCTGTTCTTCGGCGCTGAAAAGCTGGTTAAGTTCGATCCGTTCCCCTGCCTCCAGCGCCCCGCAAAGATGGCCGTAAACAGTGCTCGTCGCCAACCCGCGACTGCGGGCGATCTGCTCGGCGGTTTCGCCAGCTTGAAAGCGGCGCAACGTTTCGCGCGTGGTGTCGTTGAGTCTGGACCGGCGCGCCGCCGGCGCTTCAAACGAATCGTCGGCAAAGATCTGGCGTGGATGGATCCGAAGGTGGTCGGCAATTTCGCCAAGAAATACCGCTCCAAATTCCTGGAGCTTTTTATCGCCTACACCGCTGATGCGAGCGAACTCATCCTGGCTGTCCGGATAGTTCCGGGCCATTTGACGCAGGGCCACGTCGGAAAAAACGATGTAAGGCGGCACGGCCCGTTCATCAGCCAGGCGCTTGCGCAATTGACGCAGCCGTTCAAACAGCGTTTCGTCGCAAGCAATCTCTCCGGTGCGGTGCATCGCAGGTTGCGGCGCGGCGATCGGTTTCGTTAGCGTGACCGGCTTTCGCTGCTTCAACACCGCCAATCCGTCGGCAGTCAATTCCAGGACGCTGAACTTCTCAGTGGTTTGCCGCAAGTAACCGAGGCGGATCAATTCACGGCCAATGGCCTGCCATTCCGGACGAGTATGTTCCTTGCCAATGCCGTAAGTGGACAGCGCGTCGTGATGCCATTTGTGGATCTTCTCCGTATCCGCGCCCGTGAGCACTTCGACCACGTAGTTCAAGCCCACCCCAAAGCGGCTCTTCTCCCGGATGCGATAGACGCAGGAAAGAAATTTTTGCGCGGCGATCGTGCCGTCGTAGGTGGCGCGGGGCGAGAGGCAGTTATCACAGCCGTGGCAGTCGGCTTCAGGAAATTTCTCGCCAAAATATTCGAGGAGCGCTGCGCGCCGGCAGGACGAGACCTCGGCGTAGTGCGTCATTTGCTGCAACTGTTCCCGCGCGATCTGCTGCTCCTTGGGGTCGGGCTTTTCGTCGATGAACTGTGAATACTTCACCACGTCGCCGGCGCCGAAGAGCAACAGGCATTCGCTGGGCAAACCGTCGCGGCCGGCGCGGCCGGTTTCCTGATAGTAACCCTCGATGTTTTTGGGCAGGTCGTAATGGACGACGAACCGGACATTGGGTTTGTTAATCCCCATGCCGAAGGCAATGGTCGCGCAAATGACGCGCACTTCGTCGCGCAGAAAAAGTTCCTGGTGCTGCGCGCGATCCTTGCCTTCCAATCCGGCGTGATAGGCTCGGGCCTTGATGCCATCTTCATTCAAACGTTCGGCCACGCTCTCGGCGCTCTTGCGGCTCTGGCAATAGACAATGCCGCTTTCCTTGGGGCGGGCGCGAACAAACTCCAGGACCTGCTCGTAGGGTTTGCTCTTGGCCAGCACACGGTAGGTAAGATTGGGCCGGTCGAAGCTGGCCACATAACAGCGCGGTTCACGCAAGTGCAGTTGTTTGACGATGTCCGCGCGGACGCGTTCTGTTGCGGTGGCGGTGAGCGCCATCATGGGCACGTTTGGAAAGAGGCCGCGCAGTTCCGCCAGTTGGCGATACTCGGGTCGAAAATCATGGCCCCACTCGCTGATGCAATGCGCCTCGTCGATGGCCAGCAGGTTGACCTTCCATCGCTGCAAATCGGAAAGAAAACCCGAGAGCATGAGCCTTTCCGGGGCGACGTAGAGCAAATGGTATTCGCCATTGTGCAATCCGCGCAAGCGCGCTCGCGATGCGTGGGCGTCCAGCGACGAATTGAGAAAGGTGGCTGCCACGCCGCTGGCCTGCATCGCGTCCACCTGATCTTTCATCAGGGAGATCAGCGGCGAAACCACCACGGTCAGCCCCGAGCGCGTCAAAGCTGGCAACTGAAAGCAAAGCGATTTGCCCCCGCCCGTCGGCAAGAGCGCAAGGACGTCTTTGCCCGAGAGCGCATCGCAGATGATTTCCTCCTGCAAGGGCCGGAAGGATGTGAAGCCGAAATATTGTTTCAGCAAGGCCAGGAGCGGGGCGGTTTCAAATTTCATCACGGGGCCTCATTTGGTTCGGCTGGATTCTGTTGGAAAACGAGAGAAATTCAATGCCGATGTTTGGCGCCCATGGGAGCGCGGACGTCTCGTCCGCCAGCTCGTGTTAAGGACTCGAACCCAAATTTAAAGAATGCAGTCAACCCCCTCGTTTCCTGGAAAAAATGGCGGACGAGACGTCCGCGCGCCACCATAAATCTTGCGACGCAACGCAGCGTCATGCAATGGTAACGGCTGTCTCTAATGAGCATGAAGATTCCTGCCGTTTTGTCTGGTTTAGTCCTCTCAAGCTGTCTGACGCTCGCTTTGGATTGGAAACAAGGAAATGGTTTTCGAAGCGCAGCCCTGGTCGTTCCCCAAAATGGCAGGACCGGCTTTACGTTGCTTTCGCCGTCGTCCACTGGAATTCTTTTCACGAACTTTCTGTCCGAGGAACGTTATCGTGCCAACCAAGTCTTGCTGAATGGTTCCGGCGTTGCCGCCGGCGATGTGGACGGCGATGGCTGGTGTGACTTGTACTTTTGCCGGCTCGAAGGCCCGAATGCGCTTTATCGTAATCTGGGCGATTGGAGATTTGAGGACATCACCGCTTCGGCAGGCGTGCTGTGTCCGGACCTGGACGCTACCGGAAGCGTGTTGGCCGATGTGGATGGCGACCGCGATTTGGATTTGGTTGTCAATTCCGTAGGTGGCGGCACGCACATCTTCCTGAACGACGGGAAAGGGAGGTTCGCTGAAATCACGCGGACTTCTCCGCTCAACCCCGGCAAAGGCGCGACCTCCCTCGCGCTTGGCGACATCGATGGCGACGGTGATTTGGATTTATACATCGCCAATTACCGAACCTCGGCCTTGATGGACATGCCCAATACGCGTTTCAACTTCAAGAAGGTGGACGGCAAACAGGTCGTGGTCACCGTGAACGGGCGGCCCGTCACCGAGCCCGATCTCGTGGACCGCTTCGTCGTGAACGCCCGCGGCGGCATCGACGAAATGGGCGAACCCGACATGCTCTATCGCAATGCAGGGGGAACAAACTTTGTTGCCGTCTCCTTCACGGACGGCTCGTTCCTGGATGAAGATGGAAAGCCACTGTCCAAGCCGCCGTTGGATTGGGGATTGTCCGTGATGATACGCGACATCAACCAGGATGGACTGCCCGACATTTATGTGTGCAATGATTTCAATACGCCCGAACGCATCTGGATCAATCAAGGCGGCGCCCGCTTTCGCGCCGCCGGCCGTCTGGCCATGCGCAAGGCCTGTTTGTTTTCCATGGGCGTGGATTTCGCGGACATCAATCGCGATGGGCAGGACGATTTCTTCGTTCTGGACATGTTGAGCCGCGATCGCGTCCATCGCCTGACGACGGCCGGTGACCGCGCGCCTTCTGTTCCCGTCGTCGGTCAAATCGACAATCGACCCGAATACATGATGAACACGCTCTTTTTGAATCGCGGCGATGGCACCTACGCGGAAATGGCCCAACTCAGTGGCGTAGCCGCCTCCGAATGGTCGTGGGCGACGCTCTTTCTCGATGTGGACCTGGACGGATGGGAAGACATTCTGGTCTCCAATGGGCACGAGCGCGCGGCTCGTCACCTGGACGTCATGGAGCGACTCAAGACGTTGCGGGCACAGAAGCAAATGTCCAACGCCGAGATTCTGGAGGCACGAAAGATCTTTCCCCGCCTGGCGACGGCCAATGTCGCCTTTCGCAATCGACGAGACCTGACCTTCGAAGAGGTGGGCAAGCCATGGGGATTTGATTTCGTGGGTGTTTCGCACGGGATGGCCCTGGCCGATCTGGATAATGACGGCGATTTGGATGTGATCGTGAATAACCTCAATGATCCGGCGGGTGTTCTCCGCAATGAAACGAGCGCAACTCGCGTGGCTGTGCGGCTGAAGGGCCAGGCTCCCAACACAGCGGGGATCGGCGCGCGCATTAAAGTGGTCGGAGGTCCGGTGACGCAAAGCCAGGAGATGTTGTCCGGCGGACGTTATCTTTCTTCCGATGATCCGATGCGCGTCTTCGCCGCGGGCCCGTTGACAAGTAAACTGACTCTTGAGGTCACCTGGCGCAGTGGCAAACGCAGCGTCGTGAGCGGCGCTCAACCGAATCACGTTTACGAGATTGAAGAAAACAGCGCAGACGTCTTGTCGAACACTCCACCGGAAAAGGCAGGCGGGATGCCGGCTCCATTCTTCACGGACGTGAGTCATCTGCTCAAGCACACTCACGCTGAAGAGCCTTTTGATGATTTCGCCCGGCAGCCTTTGCTGCCGAACAAACTGAGCCAACTCGGTCCAGGGATCAGTTGGTGTGATGTCGATGGCGATGGTTGGGAGGATTTGATCGTAGCCAGCGGGCGGAGCGGTCAGTTGGCCGTTCATAAGAACAATGCTCGAGGCGGCTTCACGCGACTGGAAGGGCCGCCTTTCAACCAACCGGTCACACGCGATCAGACCACCGTGCTGGGTTGGCCCAGGGCATCCGGCCAGATCGTTTTACTGGCCGGCTCGGCAAATTATGAGGATGGCCTGACGCTGGGCAGTTGCGTGCGGCAGTACGATCTGGCGAAGAGAACGGTGGAAGACATTCTGCCGCCCAGTTCGTCAAGCACGGGTCCGCTGGCCATGGCCGACCTGGACGGCGATGGCGATCTCGATTTATTTGTCGGCGGCAGGGTCCTGCCGGGACGATATCCCGAGGCGGCCTCCTCAACGCTGTTTCGCAACTCCGCCGGCACCTTGGGAGTGGACTCTGAAAATACGCGGCGGCTGCAAAACATTGGGATGGTCAGCGGGGCGGTGTTCAGCGACCTGGATGGCGATGGCGATCCGGATTTGATCCTCGCCTGCGAGTGGGGTCCGGTGAAAGTCTTCGCCAATGAGGGTGGCAAACTGACCGAGGCGACGGACCGATTGGGGCTCGGAAAATTCAACGGATGGTGGAATGGCGTCACGACCGGCGACTTCGACAGCGATGGTCGCATGGACATTGTCGCTTCCAACTGGGGGAGAAACACGCGCCACGAAATGCACCGCTCCCAGCCGTTGCAAGTGGCCTATGGCGATCTGGACGGCGACGGCACGCTCGATCTGGTCGAGTCGCACGTTGATGTGGCACTGAACAAACGAGTGCCGGAACGAGGTCTGGATTTTCTGTCCCGAGCGATGCCCTTCGTTCGTGAACGATTCTCGACTCATGAAGCCTACGCCCGGGCCGGCCTGGAGGAGATCTTTGGCGACCGATTGAAAGCCGCTAAGAAGTGGGAGGCTGCCTGGCTGGAATCGACGCTGTTCTTGAATCGAGGCGATCACTTTGTCGCCAAAGTCCTCCCCATGGAGGCGCAAATTTCCCCTGCGTTCGGCGTTTGTGCCGGCGATTACGATGGCGACGGACATGAAGATATTTTCCTGAGCCAGAATTTTTTTGCTTCGCAACCGGAAACACCACGCTGCGACGGCGGGCGGGGTTTATGGCTCAAGGGCGACGGCAAAGGTGGCCTCACGGCGGTCGATGGCGTTGCTACTGGCATCAAAATCTACGGCGAACAACGCGGCTGCGCTCTGGCCGACTACGATGGCGATGGACGCGTGGACCTGGCCGTAACGCAAAACGGCGCCGAGACCAGGTTGTATAAGAACCTCCATGCCCGCGCGGGCATACGAGTGCGTCTCATGGGGCCTTCGGGAAACCCGAACGGCGTCGGAGCGACGCTGCGCCTGCGCCACGGCGAGACCTTTGGACCTGCCCGAGAAATTCATGCGGGCTCCGGCTACTGGTCACAGGACGGCAACGTGCAGGTGCTGGCGGCCCCAGAGCTGCCGGCACAAATAGTCGTGCGCTGGCCTGGCGGAAAAACGGTGACGGCAAGCGTGCCTCAAGGTGCGCAGGAAATGGCAGTCGATTTCGCGGGCGAAGGCAAAGTGCTTCCTTAGGTCATCGCGCCCATACCCGTTCGAAATAACCCGTAGCGGCACGCCCGGCGTTGCACGCGGGCTATTGGCGGATGCCCCTTGGGGGCTCCCCCAGGCGGCCGGGACACCCCGGCATATGAACCTTGATGGCTCGGCAAGGACGCCTCGCCCAAAGGGTTTCGGAGGCCTTCGTGCTAAGCTGGCTACCGGATCGAAAGCGGGCCTGGCAATATGAGTGTGCAGGCCATTGGTTGGCTTTGACAAAACGGGCCGTTGTGGCATTATGTGCCTCAGTTTCCAACGCCACCCTTAGTTACCTGGTAACCAATTTGGCTTGAGTTGACGTATGTTCAAACCAATCGCGTTGTTGTTATTGCAACGGACGAAGGCCGCTTGAGAATTATCTTTCTGAGTCGGCCGTAGAAATGGGTGACTGTGATCGGAACCGTTGACGGCAACAAACCTACTGACGAACTATTCATGGAAGCAACCACTACTCTTTTCTCCGAAAAAGTCCCCATCGGCTTAGCCGCCTTGCCACCAACGCGACGGATGGGCCAGTCAACGCCCGGCGCAAAGAGATGGATTTTTTCTGCACTCACATTCCTGTGGTGCGGGTTGGCGATGGTGGAGCCAATGGGCGGGGCGCCTGCGAACGATCGTTGTTCGGGAGCAGAACCCATTATTCCCCCAGGGGCTCTCCCTCATTTCACGGCCATAACCGACATTACTCTGGCGACGACAAATGCGGATCCGCCTCAGGCCTCCTGCATCTTTGATGTGACCAGCGTCTCCCGCAGCGTCTGGTACAGCTTTGTTCCCGCCGTGACGGCTTTCTACAGCATCTCCACCTGTGCCGACGCGCCCACCGCGACGACGGTCGAAGATACCGTTATGGCCATCTATACCTCCGCAGGCGGATGCACGGGACCATTCTCCGAAATCCCGACCTCCGGTTCTACCGATGGTTGCGAGGATGATTCCTGTGGTCCGCAGTTTCGCCAGGCGGCGATCACGACACGACTGAACGCCGACACCACGTATTATATCGTCGTCTGGCAATTCGGAAACGCTGCGCCCCCCGCTGGCAAATCCTCAATCCAACTTCGCGTCGCCATGGCCTTGCGGCCGCCGAACGACACGTGCGCCACGGCGACAGGACTCTTCCTGAACAAACCGGTCTTCGGTACGACTTTATTGGCGAGCAACGATTATCAGCTTTCCGGTTCGGCCTGTTTCACGGGTGTGGGCCAGATACCGTCGCCTGTTCCAGGTCGGGATGTCGTCTATTCATTCACCGCCCCAAGTGCAGGAATGTATTCGTTCAAAGTTTACAACTACAACAATGCCGTGGGCTACAATCTGGCCGTCTACGTCGCGGGCGCGTGTCCTTCAGGAACCGTTCCCTTGACAGTAACCGGCTGTCTGGGAGCGGCCAATCGAAATCCGGCAACCAGTTTTGAGGAAGTGCCCTGTCTGACGCTGGCGGCCAGCCAACAGGTCTTCATCTTTGTGGACGATGCCGAGACCGGCAATGCTGGCAGCAATTTTTCTATCGAGGTCAATGCTTGTTACGGCGAAACCGAACCCAACAATACGCCCACCAATGCGGTCCGACTGGCCTGCCCGCTGACCGGCGCCATCAGTTCCAGCTCGGACCTGGATTATTTCGCGCTGGGAACCTTTCCTCAAGGCTCGCGAGTTTTTGCCCTGGTCGATGGCAATGCTGCCAACAGTCCTGACTTCGATCTGCGAATCACGACGATGACAAACACTCTGGAATACGACAATCGGGACAATGCTGCACTGTTTGGCCTCACGTCCGCCAACATCGCGGGCACGCCCTTAACCGGCGAACCTGCGTTTGTGCAGGTGGACGGTGGACCCAGCATCGCCATCGAACCCTACCGCCTTTACGTGGTTGTTCAGCCGCCGATGGCGACAGCCACTTCCGAGTCGGAGCCGAACAACATTCTTGCCCAAGCCGATGCCGCCAACAACAACTACTTCTATGGCTCCCTGGCCGGCCCGGCGCCTTCGACAGACATCGATATCTACTCCTTTTTTGCGGAGGAAGATGATTTGATCTTCCTCAGCCTGGACGGGGATCCACTTCGAAACAACACGCCACTTAACGCGAAACTCGAGTTACTGGATACGGACGGAGACATTCTCCTGACGGTTGACAATGACAATTCGCTTTCTTCGACGAACACCCCCAATGGCCTCACGGCCACCTTCCCATCCTCCCCTGGTGAAGGGCTGACTTACCGGGCGCTGGCCGAGGCATTCTATCATGTGCGCGTTTCAGTCAGCCCATCGGCATCCACGGTGGCTGGTGCTGGGGATTATCTCTTATCGATTGCACGGAATTGCTACGTCGGGAACACAGGACAGAATACGCCGCCAAGTCTGACCAGCATGGGTGTCACCTCGCCCATCATCGAAAATGGTTCGGCCACGCTGACGGTCACGACGACGGACCCAGACGCCGGCGAGCCGTACCAAGTTGTCGTCAATTGGGGTGACGGCTCGGCCCTGACGACGAACACTGTTTTGGGTCCTCACATTCTCAATCTGTCCCGGCAATATCTTGATGACGGACTTTCCGATACTCCCACGGATAACTACACGATTACCGCTCAGGTTGCGGACCGCTTCGGCAACACCGCCATCGGCAACATCAGCCTGGCAGTTTTGAATGCCGCCCCGTCGCTCAGCAACGTGGTCGTCACTTCGCCTGTCTCTCCAGGGCAGACCGCGACTCTGAGCGGCCTCATGAGCGATGTTGGCACACAAGATACTCTGAGTTTGGTCGTCAATTGGGGCGATGGTTCTGCCGCGGGTACGTTTAATTACGATGCTGGCACCACCTCCTTCAATGTGTCGCATGTATACCAAATCATCGGCACTCACACGATCGGTCTGACCTTACGAGATGACGACACCGGCATGACGGTGACCAACAGGACGATTACGGTGCAATCTGGGGCGGCCCCTGCGCAATTTCTTTCGATCGTAAAATTGGCCAATGGTCACATCCTGCTTCACCTCAGGGGGACTCCCGGCGCGACCTACCGCGTCCAAACCTCGGCGAATTTGACCGCGTGGCAATTCCTGGCCTCTCAAACGGCTGACAGTAACGGCTTCTTCGACGTGGAGGACACCACTTCGCCTTTGCTACCCCGATTGTTCTACCGCGCGGTGTGGCCTTAGCTTAGTAAAGGAGCGCGGACGTCTCGTCCGCCCGAACAAGAGCGGGTCGTTTGCGCCAAATCCCTTTGCCCCGAGCCAACTCACTGTCTGTGGTGAAGGGTTTCGCTTGAGGCAATTATGGCCGAATAGGGTACCGGCTGGTCGTTTGTAGGTTCGTGCGGACGAGACGTCCGCGCTCCTATGGCATCGAGGCGAGCTGCCTCGTCTATTGCTTCCACCCCGCACCCCGCACCACGCGGCCGGGCTTGGCCCCCGTGTGCTCGCCGCTTTTCAAAACCTGGGTGCCGTTGACAAAGACGTGCACGACACCAGTGGCGTACTGGTGAGGATGATCGAAGGTGGCATGGTCATGGATTTTCGCTGGATCGAAAACGACCACGTCGGCGAAATATCCGGCTTGGAGAGCGCCCCGGCGATCCAATTTCAGGTTTTCAGCCGGTAGTGAAGTCAAACGCCGGATGGCTTCCTCCAACGGAATCAGTCCTTCCTCCCGCACGTACTTGCCGAGAAGCCGGGCGAAATTCCCGTAGGCGCGCGGGTGCGGATTGGATTTCAAAAAGGCCCCCTCGGGTGCAAGCGAGGCCGCATCGGAGCCAAAGCTGACCCAAGGCAGCTTGATTTGCTGGCGAACATTTTTTTCGGACATCAAAAAGTAAACGGTCCCAACCCGGCTGCCGTCCTCCACGACCAGGTCGATGGCGGTTTCTTCCGGTGATTTGCCTCGCATTTTGGCGACTTCGGCGAGAGTTTTTCCGGTGAGCGGTTTGAGCGTTTCGCTTTTGAAACCAATCAGAAGGATGTTGGTCGGGGAACCTGCAGCCAGATAAAGGCTCTCCCATTGGTCCGTCGGTGTGACCATCTCGCGCTTAACCCGCTCGCGAACAGCCGGGTCTTTCAAACGCCCGGCCCACTCATTGTATCCACCCTCCTGAACCCATGGCGGCATGGCGGCATCAAGACCAGTTGCTCCTGCCGTGTACGTGTACATGTCCGCTGTGATGCGCAATCCCGCGGCGCGCGCGGCTTCGATTTTCTGTATGGCCGTGTCGAGTTTCTGCCAATTCTCCTCGCCGGCAGCTTTCAGATGATAAATTTCTGCGGGAACGTTTGCTTCTTTTGCGATGGCAATGAGTTCATCCAGGGCTTCCAGAAAACGGTTTCCTTCGCTGCGCAAATGCGAGATGTAAATGCCGCCGTATTCGGAAGCGACTTTGGCCAAGGCAATCAACTCGTCGGTCTGCGCATAGAACGCCGGCGCGTAAATGAGCGAAGAGCCGACGCCAAGCGCGCCGTCCTTCATGGCCTGGCGAACCAGGACTCGCATTCGATCCAGTTCTGCGGGTGTAGGCGGGCGATCGGCATATCCAATCTCGTGAATGCGCACCGTGGTCGCCCCCACAAACGAGGCCACGTTCGGGGACACGCCGCGGTTGACCAGGAATTCGAGATACTCATTGAGCGTGGTCCATCGGATGTCGTATTTAATATCGGCCTGCTGCTCGACCATGTCCTTTTTCATCTTTGGGTTGAGCGGTCCCATCGACTCGCCTTCACCAAAGATTTCCAGCGTGACCCCCTGACGAATGCCGCTTTGCGAGCGGCCATCCTCCATGAGCGACTCATTCGCCCAACTGAGCATGTTGATGAAGCCCGGCGCGACGGCCAGGCCTTGGGCGTCGATTTCAATGCGCCCGCGAGCATTCGTGAGAGTCCCGATGGCTGCGACGGTATCCCTGTTGATTGCCACGTCACCGACGATGGGCGCCTTTCCACTGCCGTCGTAAATCGTCCCATTACGGATCAGGACATCGTAATGCGTCTTCATTGAAACGAGTGTAGGTGTGCAACTGATGCCGCCCGTAGCGAGCATGGCGGGCAGCAGGATGATCGATGCTCTTCTCAGCACGTCCCTTCTTTCTTAGAATTTGCTTCGGCAAGCAAGCCTATCGTGGTAAACTCCCTGGCCATGAAGCCAATCGTTTCCCCGCTCTGTCTGCTTTTGGCACTGACCCTCATCTCGGTTCCCTCCCGCGCCGACCACGTGGATGACTACATCAAGGCCGAACTGAAGAAGCAAAACATTCCCGGCCTTTCCATGGCGGTCGTCAAGAACGGCAAGGTCGTCAAAGCGGCGGGATACGGCTTGGCCAACATCGAATTGAGTGTTCCGGCCACGCCGAACACCGTTTATCAACTGGCCTCCATCACCAAGCAATTCACGGCCACCGCCATGATGCTGCTGGTTGAGGACGGCAAGCTCGGACCCGATGACAAGATCTCCAAACATCTTTCCAACGCGCCTCCGGCATGGAGAGATGTGACTGTTCGGCATCTCCTCAATCACACGTCCGGGATCAAGAGCTATACGAGCCTGCCGGACTTCAACAAGAACCCACGGAAGGACTATACGCATGACGAATTGATCGCGCTGGTGTCAGGCTTGCCCCTCGAATTCGAGCCCGGCGCACGATTCCGCTACAACAACTCCGGCTACTTCCTTCTCGGAGTCATCCTCGAGAATGTGTCCGGCCAGCGTTACGGGGATTTTCTTGAGGAACGCATTTTCAAGCGGCTGGGTATGGACCAGACGCGCGTGAACGACCTTTCGGTGATTATCCCGAACCGGGCCACAGGCTACGCCTCGAGGGATGGACGCCTTTCCAACGGCGAATATGTCAGCCCCACGCAACCCTTCGCGGCCGGCGCGCTCATCTCCACCGTCCGGGACATGGCGAAGTGGGACGCGGCTCTTTACACCGAAAAGCTCTTGAGCCGGTCGAGCCTGGAGCAGATGTGGATTCCGACGACGCTGAACGATGGCTCCAGTTACCCGTACGGCTTTGGCTGGGCGCTGAGCGAAACCAAAACCCGCAAGTACATCGAGCACGGCGGAGGCATTCCGGGGTTCTCCACACAAATCACCCGCTGGGTGGACGATGGATTGACGGTGGTGGTGCTTGTTAACCAGTCCGGCACTGTCAATGCCAACGCTTTGGCCAACGGCATTGCCGGACATTACATCCCGGAACTGCGCCCCGTAAATCTTCCTGTCGTCAAAAAGAACAGTCCTGGCCGCCCGGACCAGGTGGATGACTACATCCTGGCCGAGATGAACAAACAAAACATCCCCGGCCTTTCGCTGGCTGTGGTGCGGGACGGGAAGATCGTCAAGGCCGAAGGCTACGGTTGGGCGCATGTGGAGAACAAAATTCCCGTCAAGCCAGACACCATCTTCCAACTGCAATCCATTACCAAGTCATTCACGGCCACCGCCGTCATGATGCTCGTGGAGGAAGGAAAGGTGGGCCTCGACGACCGCATTGGCAAATATCTGGCGGGACTTCCTGATGATTGGGGGCCAATCACGGTGCGGCACTTGCTCACGCACACCTCCGGCATCAAGGATTTCATCAACGAACCTACCGTCGATCTGAAGAAGGACATCACACCGCAGGAGGTGATCCAATCGCTGGCCAAACTTCCCTTGAACTTTTCGCCCGGAGAGAAATACGCCTACAGCAACACCGGCTACCATCTGCTCGGCATGATCATTCATAAGGTTACCGGCACGCCATGGCCTGAGTTTTTGCGGCAGCGGATTTTCGTCCCTTTGCGAATGGCGGAGACGGATGTCGTCAGCGCCACGTGTCATTTGACCAACCGGGCCAACGGCTATGGCTGGGGCAGCCGCGGCCTGGAGGACGGGCGATTTGTTGCGCCCAGCATCCTGGGTTATGCCGGCGGGGGCATGCTTTCGACTGTCCTCGATTTGGCCAAATGGGACGCCGCGCTCTACACCGAGCACATTCTCAGGAAAGGAACTCTCGCACAAATGTGGACGCCGGCGAAGTTGAACAGCGGTTCCAAGACCCAATACGGTTTTGGCTGGAGCGTGGACGATTATCGCGGTCGCAGAAAGGTGGGCCACAGCGGCGCGCACATGACCGGCTTCAAGACCACCATCATGCGTTTCCTGGACGACAAGCTGACCGTCATCGTGCTGGCCAATCAGCGCGCCGCAAATCCTGAAAACGTGGCAGTAGGAGCTGCCGGCCTTTATATTCGGAACATGAACCTGGCAGCCCTCCAGGCAAAGACAGACCCTGACCCGGCGTTGACGAAGAAATTGAAAGACTTTCTTTTCGAACTGGCGGGGAAAAAAGATTCGCCGCTGCTGACCCCGCAGTTTCGCGCGGACTACGCACAGTCGTCCACCCGCGCCTCCAGTCTTGCCGCGCGGCTCAAGGAGATGAAAGCATTCACTTTCCTGGATTGTGATGATGTGGCGGAACGCGGCATCGAGCGCCTGGACGTGCCCGTGTCACGAATCTGCTATTTCAAAATGATCGCCGGTGATCCCGCCACGGCGGGACGCTTCTATACCTTTTATCTCACGGCCGACAGCAAGGTCGCGTTCTACCAGTCCTCGACGGAGTAGCACCGGCCTTATGTGAAATTGTTCCGAGGCAGCGGAGCGGCGGTCGAGTCAAAAAGGACTTCCATCGACTGCCCGGCAGGAAAATCCTTTCCTCACTGCGCGGATTGCCTTTGAATTTGCCTTTCGATGAAACTGTTGGTCATAGGTTCCGGCGGCCGGGAACATGCGTTGGTCTGGAAGCTGGCACAATCGCCTCATCTCACACGAATGTGGTGCGCGCCGGGAAACGCGGGCATCGCTGAAGAGCGGCTGGCCAGGAATCAGTCGCTCGTCGAATGCGTTCCTGTTAGCGCGGAAGACCTGCCGCGCCTGCTGAGCTTCGCCTCGGAGAACAAGCCTGATCTCACGGTGGTCGGTCCGGATAACCCCCTGGCGCTCGGCATTGTGGATCTCTTCCAGAAGAACGGACTGCGCATTTGGGGACCGACTCAAAAGGCCGCCCAATTCGAGTCCTCCAAAGTTTTCGCCCAACAGTTCATGGAGAAGTATGGCATTCCAACGGCTCGAGCCGGCACGTTCCTGGAGGCAAGAGCCGCGAGGCAGTTTGCCGCTTCTTTGGACGGCCGCTGTGCCGTGAAGGCCGACGGACTGGCGCTGGGCAAAGGCGTTTTGCTTTGCACGAGCCTGGCTGACGCGGAGAAAGCGATCGACGAGGTCCTCGTGAATAAGGCCTTCGGCGCGGCCGGGACGAAGATCGTCATCCAGGAGTTGCTGGAAGGCACGGAGATTTCCCTCCATGCATTATGCGATGGCAAGGCGGCCAAACTTTTCCCCACATCACAGGATCACAAACGTGCGCTGGATGGTGACCAAGGTCCGAACACCGGCGGCATGGGGGCTTATTCGCCGGCCCCATTTTTGAGCGACAAGCAATTGGCAGAGGTCGGAAGAACGATTCTGGAGCCGTGGCTGAATGGTTGCCGGCAGGAAGGAATCGAGTTTCACGGCATCTTGTATCCGGGATTAATGCTGACGAAAGGCGGGCCAAAGGTGTTGGAGTTTAACGCGCGCTTTGGCGATCCGGAGACGCAGGTTTATCTGACGCGACTGGAAAACGATTTGGTGGAGTTGCTCGATGCCAGTGTAAACGGCACACTGGAAAAATTGGAACTTAAATGGCGTCCGGGCACGTCCGTTTGCGTGGTCATGGCCTCGGGCGGCTATCCTGGTTCTTACGCCAAAGGCAAAGTCATCACCGGACTCGCTGCCGCGGCGAGCGTTCCTCAGATCAAGATCTTTCACGCCGGGACGCAACGGTCCGGTGAGGACTATGTGACCAGCGGCGGGCGTGTCCTGGGCGTGACGGCGTGGGCGTCGGACTTGGCCCTCGCGCGCGCGGCCGCCTATGCCGGCGCGGAAAAAATTGAGTTCGACGGCGCTCAATATCGGCGCGATATTGCCGCCAAGGCTTTAAGCTAAAGAACATGAAATTGAAAATCACGGTTGGACTTTTGATCGTTCCCTTTTGCGCTTGCTTCGTCGAAGTCCGTGGAAAGGCGGCGGAACAACCACTCGACTTCAAAGAAGTGTATGAACTGCTTCGCGCGAACCTTGCAGGAACGGATGAAGCTGCCCTGGACCAAGCCGCCGCACAGGGATTAATCGCCAGGCTCCATCCGAAAGTCATGTTAGTGACCGATGGCAGCAGCTTCGCCACCAATCCACCGTCCACGATCAAGACGGCCATTTTTGACGGTGCATATGGTTATCTGCGAGTAGGTCAGATCGGGGCTGCTTCGGAAAGGCAGCTGGCCGCCGCGTACAAAGAATTGGCCTCAACCAACCGGCTCAAAGGCCTGGTTGTTGATCTGCGCTTCGCCAGCGGACACGATTATGCAGAAGCGGCCGCTTTGGCCGATTGGTTTTTCTCCACCGAGAAACCGCTCATTGACTGGGGCCAAGGGTTGAAGAAATCCACACCGAAGACCAACGCCGTGTCCATCCCTGTAACGCTGTTGGTAAATCAACAAACGGCGGGCGCTGCCGAAGCGTTTGCCGGGATTTTGCGTCAGGCGGACGTCGGCGTCGTCATTGGCACGACTACTTCCGGCCAGGCGAGCATTACCAAAGACTTCACGTTGAGAACCGGCCAGAAGCTGCGCATCGCTGCCGCCCCCATCAAAGTGGGCGATGGCCAACCCCTGCCACTCACGGGCTTGAAACCGGACATCCACGTGGAAGTAAACGCGGAGGATGAGCGGACTTATTTTGCCGATCCCTACAAGGCTATTTCCAAAACAAATCGTCTGGCCAGCGTTCAGGGAATCTCGACCAATGAAACGCTCGCCGGCACGAATCGCCTCCGCCGAAGGCTCAATGAAGCCGAACTGGTGCGCATGATGCGCGAAGGCCAAAACATCGAGCTGGAACCGGCTCTGGGTCTGCGGGAATCCGATCCCTCCCGTCCGTCAGTGCACGACCCGGCCCTGGCGCGCGCCATCGATCTTCTCAAGGGCCTTTCCGTCGTGCAGCAATTCCGATCCATCTGATTTCACCGTTGACGATTTAGCCGCTGCCCCCCAAGTTGACAGAGCTTATCGGATCATGAAGACCGTCCTGTTCGTCTGCACCGGCAATATTTGTCGAAGTCCCATGGCCGAGGGCCTCTTTCGTCGCGCACTCCGAGGACGCAACGAGTTCCGGGTGCTTTCAGCGGGTGTAGGGGCCGTGGATGGGTTGCCTCCCAGCGAATATGCCGTCCGCGCGCTCAGGGACCTGGGCGTGGACATCTCCAAGCAGCGCAGCCGGATGCTGACCGCCGAGCTGGTCCATCAGGCCGATTACATCTTTGGGATGACTCACAGTCACGTCGATGCGATCACCCTCCTCTATCCCCAGGCGGCGGAGAAGACCTTCCTGCTCCGGGAATTTGACGAAACGCTGGATAGCTATGAGAACGACATCAGCGATCCCATCGGTGGGTCCTATGATGTTTATCTGAGCTGCCGGGACCAGATTGAACAAGGAATCGCTTCCATGCTCAAATTTATTGACCAGACGACAGCAGTGGTGGGCGGCGGTTCGGCCAAGACCGGCCGGATAACCCTGGCCGTGGGCGCGGACCATGGCGGCTACGAGTTGAAAGAGATCTTGAAAGAGCACTTGCAAAAGAAAGGAATCCAGGTGATGGATTTCGGCACCCATTCCAAAGAGTCCACGGATTATCCGGACTACGCGCAGGCGGTGGCGCGAAGTGTGGCGGAACATCAGCACGATCTCGGATTGTTGATCTGCACGTCCGGCATCGGGATGAGCATCGCCGCCAACAAGATCCCCGGCGCGCGCGCCGCGCTCGTTTGGGATGTGGAAATGGCAGCCTTGGCCCGGCAGCACAACGACGCCAACGTACTTTGTGTCGGTGGCAGGAAAACTTCTCCGGAGGACGCCATCAAGATGGTGGATGCTTTCCTGGAGGCGGGCTTTGAAGGTGGCCGCCACGAACGGCGGGTCGGCAAGATGGAAACTACGGGGGCACTTATGGACTTAGGATTGAAATCCGTTGATCCGGAAATTGCCGAAGCCATTGCCTCCGAACGCCAGCGCCAGCAGGAAAACATCGAGTTGATTGCCAGCGAGAATTTCACCAGTCCGGCCGTGCTGGAAGCGCAAGGCTCGGTGCTCACCAACAAGTACGCCGAGGGCTACCCGAAGAAGCGCTGGTACGGCGGCTGCGAACACGTCGATGTCGTCGAGCAACTGGCCATCGATCGCGCTCGGCAAGTCTTTGGCGCCGAACACGCGAACGTTCAACCTCACTCCGGCAGCAGCGCGAACATGGCGGTCTATTTTGCCTTCCTGAAGCCGGGCGACAGGATGCTGACCATGGACTTGAGTCATGGCGGTCATTTGACTCACGGCAACAAAGCCAATTTTTCCGGCAAGTTTTTTGACATCATCCATTACGGGGTTCGCCAGGACGACGAGCGGATCGATTACGATCAATTGGCCAGGATGGCGCGCGAGCACCGGCCCAAAATGATTACCGTCGGCGCGAGCGCTTACCCGCGCATCATCGATTTTGCCCGGATGGGGGAAATCGCTCAGGAGTGCGGGGCCTTGCTGCTGGCGGACATTGCGCATATCGCCGGCCTTGTGGCAGTGGGACTCCATCCCAATCCCTTTCCTCATGCGGACTTCGTTACGACCACGACTCACAAGACCTTGCGCGGCCCGCGGGGCGGCCTGATCCTTTGCAAAGCAAGATATTCCCGGGAGATTGATTCACAGACCTTCCCTGGCATCCAGGGCGGGCCTTTGATGCATGTGATCGCCGCCAAGGCGGTCTGTTTTCAGGAGGCGCTGCAACCCGGCTTTCGAGCCTACCAGCAGCAGATCGTTAAGAACGCCCAGGCGCTCGCCGCCGGCCTGAAACGAAATGGCTACCGTCTCGTCAGTGGCGGGACGGATAACCATTTGATGCTGGTGGATGTGGGCGCACGCGGGTTGACGGGCAAGGATTGCCAGATCGCGCTTGACGCGGCGGGCATCACTGCGAACAAGAATACGATTCCTTTCGAAACACGCTCGCCGTTCCAGGGCAGCGGCATCCGGCTGGGCACACCCGCCGTGACTACGCGAGGAATGAAGGAGCCGGAAATGGCCGCCATCGCCGACATGATCAGCGAAGTGTTGCTCGACATAAAGAATGTTGACGCCGCTCGCTCGGTGCGCCAACGTGTTTTGGAACTGACTGCAAGGTTTCCCTTGCCGTATTGATAGAAGTGAACTAAGGCTGTCTCATTCTCCGACAGTTCCAGTTTGACAGAATCAAACCTTGGCTAAACTCAAACTGAGCGACGGCAGCGTTCTTGAGAAGTTCCCTTGCACCGCCACCGCTGAATGAAATGTTCAATTTAGAAAACAGATAATTTTTATTATGGCAAAAGCACCCAAGAAGGCGGGCGCTCCCAAACCCGCCAAGCCAACTGAGGGCGAAGGCCCGCAGGCCCCTCAATCGGCGGCGACCCAGACGGCCACGGACACGATGGAGATGGAACCATCCCCCGACGCGCCGGTCGAGGAAGCCGCCGAGCCAAAAGGCGAAGCAAAGCCGAAGGGCCGCTCCAAAAAGCACGGCAAAGAGACCAAAGTCGAGGGACGGGCGGAAGCCCCCGCCGAGGACAAACCGGTAACCGCGCCTGCCGATGGCGAGCCGGGCGCGAAGGTCAACATCGCCAAACTCCAGGGGATGTCGATGGCCGAACTCAATCACATGGCCAAAGACATGGGCATTGAGAACTTCGGCACGATGCGCAAGCACGAGGTCATCTTTCACATTCTGCAGAAGAACGCCGAACGCAGCGGCGTGCTCTTCTCCGAAGGCGTGCTGGAGGTGTTGTCCGAGGGTTTCGGGTTTTTACGGTCACAGAGCTTCAATTACCTCCCTTGCCCGGAGGACATCTACGTGTCGCCATCGCAAATCCGGCGATTCGACTTGCAGACCGGCAATCTGGTGGCCGGCCAAATCCGTCCACCCAAGGAAAAGGAGCGCTTCTTTGCCTTGCTCAAAGTCGAAGCAGTCGATCAGGAAGATCCGGACAAGGCCAAGGACAAGACGCATTTCGACAACCTGACGCCGCTGTTTCCGAACCGGCGGTTTCTTCTTGAGACCGCCCAGGATGAACTTTCCACACGAGTGCACGACTTGGTCTGCCCTATCGGCAAAGGTACGCGCGGATTGATTGTGGCCCCGCCGCGGACGGGCAAAACTGTCCTGATGCAGAAACTGGCCAACGCCATTCTCAAGAACAATCCGGAATCCTATTTGTTTATCCTGCTCATTGACGAACGTCCTGAGGAAGTGACCGACATGGAACGCACCTGCCGAGGTGCTGAGGTTATCAGTTCCACCTTCGACGAGCCACCGGAACGCCACGTGCAAGTGGCCGAAATGGTCATAGAAAAGGCCAAGCGCATGGTCGAGCACAAGCGCGACGTGGTGATCCTGCTGGACTCCATCACCCGTCTGGCGCGCGCTTACAACACGGTCCAGCCGCACTCCGGCAAGATCCTTTCCGGTGGTGTGGACGCGAACGCATTGCACAAGCCCAAACGCTTCTTCGGCGCGGCGCGCAACATCGAGGAAGGCGGCTCGCTTACCATCATGGCCACGGCACTGATCGATACCGGTTCGCGCATGGATGAAGTCATCTTCGAAGAGTTCAAAGGCACCGGCAACATGGAAGTGCACCTGGATCGTCATCTGGTGGACCGCCGTATCTTTCCTTCGATCAACATCGAGCTGTCCGGCACGCGCAAAGAAGAGCTGCTCTATCATCCGCAGGAGTATCAGAAGGTAGTCCTCCTCCGCCGCGCGTTGACGGGGGTGCCGCCGGTCGAAGCGATGGAACTGCTGCTCAACAAACTCAAGAAGACCGGAAGCAACATCGAGTTCCTGCTGAGCATGGGCGTGGGTTGACGCGGATGTGAGGCGTATGAATGGACCAGGTTAAGCCAAGAGAATGGAACTGCCCGGAAAAATAAAAGTCGTAGGCAGACTCCGTGTGCCCAAAACGCCTGAAGAATGTTTCTGGCGCGGACAACGGTTGCAACGGCAGTCCGACGAGCTTAATCCCTATCCGCGGCCTCGAGGTTTTGTCTTTAAGGCCAAAACGTACCACGATTACGAGCGCTGGCGTAGAACCCAAGACAATCCGCGCCTCTGGTGAGCTGCAGCGCCAATGCCCGAGACGAATCCCGTTCTGCGCGTTTGTTCGCTGCTTAACGAGCAGTGTGCCAGGTATCTGATTGTGGATGGTCAGGCTGTGATCTTGCACGGCATCATTCGCAATACCGAGGACGTGGACATCCTGATCGAGGATTCAGAGGAGAATTGCAAAAACGTTCTGGCCGCACTTGCGCGCATGGAGGATGGGTGGGCTGCTCAACTGACTCCTCGCGACTTGCTGGAGAACGTTGTCGTCAAAATTGCTGACGAAGTCGAAGTGGATGTCAGTACACGCGCGTGGAAGGTGACTTACGCTGAGGCGCTCAAGGATGCCTGCGAGGTAGTAATCAATGGGGTGCGGGTGCCGTACCTGGGACTGGACAGTCTCATTGCCAGCAAAGAAAAAGACCGCCTCGATCTGCTTCATTTGATGGCTAAGAAACAGAAGCCCTGAACTCACGAGCCAGGCCATCGATCAGTCCTTTTGCTCTGAACAATTGGGTCTTGAGCTCAGTCCAATCCAAGCCCTTGAAACAACCGCTTGTCGTATAGCTTTTCAGCCTGTAAGAGAATAATGATGCTTTTCGCCTCAGTTCTTCGGTGTGCGTCCTCGTTTTCGCGATGGCGGCCAATCTTCCTTTGGACGAATTGGTCGCGACAGCGTCTTGGACTGCGCCAGTCCTCTGGCGCTTTCGCAACCGCGGACCCCACCCGGAGCGCGGACGTCTCGTCCGCCCACGCTGCTGGCGCGGACGCTTGCGGAGGAAACGTCCGCACTCCTGTCGCTATGTATCCTAAGGGCACAGCGCCAGAGGACTGGCGCGCTCCAAAACCTTGCCGCCCATCGGGAGGGAGCCTCCACCATGCCGTGGTCGGAGGCGCCCTGTTGGCTTTTCTGCTCGCCGGTTGTGGCCAGGGGGAAATCCGCGTCTATCAAGTGCCGAAAGAAAAGCTCACCGAAACCACTCAGGCTCGACAAGCCGAAGGAACACCACATCTCCATTATGAAGCGCCGGTGGGCTGGACGGAGCTTCCTGCCGGAGGCATGAGGGCAGCGCGGTTTTCAGTAGCTGGCAAGAACAATCAGACGCTGGATGTCTCCGCGATTCCATTGCCTGGCATCGCCGCGACGAAGCAGGACATCGTGAATTTGTGGCGGGAACAAGTGCATCTGCCGGCGGTAAAAGAGGAGGAGCTTTCCGCGTTGAGGGAGGAGGTATTGGTGGGCGATACCCAGGGAGAACTCTTCGACATGGTTAGCGCCGAACCTTTAATCGATCAAAGACTCAAAGCGCGCATCCTGGTGGCGATGCTCCAGGACGGCTCCACCACCTGGTTCTTCAAGATGACCGGCGATGACGAGTCCGTGCGCGAGCAGAAGTCCAACTTCGTTGCGTTCCTGAAATCAGTCACTATCGATCACGCGTCGCACTCCCCACCGCAGGAAGGTCGCTTCACCAGCACCAATGTGAAACAAGTGCCGTCGGCCGGAGCCGATGATGCCGGTGGTCCGGCGGCGAAACCCGTTTGGGAAGTTCCCCCGGGATGGACGGAGGCGCCGCCCACGCAAATGGTGCTGGCCAAATTCCTTTTGCAAGGCCAGGGAACCAACAAAGCGGAAGTCACGGTCAGTGTCTTTCCCGGCAATGTGGGCGGCGTGCTGGCGAACGTGAATCGGTGGCGCGGCCAGATTGGTCTGCCGCCCGCCAGTGAGAATGATCTTGCGAGCATGACCAGCTCTCTTGACGCGCCTGGCGGGAAAGCGATCTTAATCGATATGAGCGGCACCGATGCCAAGACTGGCCAAAAGGCGCGCCTGATCGGGGCGATTCTCCCCCAGGGTGAGCGCACTTGGTTCTACAAATTGATAGGCGATGAGCAAGTCGCCGCGCGTGAAAAGCAGGCCTTTGTCAAGTTCGTCCAAACGGCTAAATACCCGAATGGTTGACCGCATCCTGAAATTTTTCAATTCGCTCCGCCTCACCGTCGTGCTCCTGTGCGCGGGGCTGGTGCTGGTGTTCGTTGGCACTTTGGCGCAGGTGGACGAGGGCCTGTATGCAGCCCAGGCGCGCTATTTCAAAAGCTGGTTCATCTCATCACCCACTGTCTTTGGCGCGAAGGTCCCGATCGTGTTGCCGGGTGGTTACTTGATTGGAACTTTGCTGCTCATCAATCTGGTGGTGGCACACCTGAAGCGATTTCAATCCACGAAAAAGAAGATTGGCATCCATCTCATCCACGGCGGGATCGTGCTGCTGTTGCTCGGACAGTTATTGACGGATGCGTTTTCAACCGAGAGCGCCATGCGCCTGGCGGAAGGGGAATCAAGAAACTACTCGCAGGACTTTCACGCCAATGAACTGGTTGTCATCGATACTTCGAATCCGGAACATGACGACGTCATTTCCATTCCCGAGGGGTTGGTTGCGAAGAAAAAGGAGATCCGCCATCAGAAATTGCCGGTCACGCTGCGCGTCCATCAGTACTGGCCGAACTCATGGCTGTTGAACGAGCCGACAAACAACAGCATCCCCATCTCCGTTACGCAGGGGCTGGGTTCCGGCCTGCACCTCCTTCCCCTCAAGCCAACCGTCGCGATGGACGAGCGCAATCTTCCCAGCGCCGTCATCGAAGTGGTGACGCCACAAGGCTCGCTGGGCACGTGGCTGGTCAGCAGTCAAAGCGGCGCAGAACAGAAATTCACCCACCAGAACAAGACTTATGAACTGGCCATGCGCTTTCAGCGGCACTACAAGCCATTTCATTTGAAGCTCCTGGAGTTCACTCATGAGAAGTATCGTGGCACGGAGATTCCCAGGAACTTCGCCAGCCGGGTTCGCATCCAGCGGCCCGCGATGAAGGAAGATCGCGAGGTGCTCATTTACATGAACAATCCCCTCCGATACAACGGCGAGACCTACTATCAGGCCGGCTTTGACGAGAAGAACGACCAACTCGTCAACAAAGTCACCATCCTGCAAGTGGTGCACAATCCGAGCTGGCTGACGCCTTATTTCTCTTGCGTCCTGGTGGCGTTGGGAATGATCGTTCAATTTGTTTCGCACCTGGTCGGTTTTGCTATGAAACGGAGAAGCGCATGAAGTGGATTTACAAAACACTGCCCTGGTTTTTCGTCGCCTTGTTCGGGGCTGAAATCATTGCCGTGGTCATGCCCAAACGCGACGGCGCGTTTCACATCCGTGAATTTGGCCGCCTGCCCGTGCTGCTCAATGGGCGCATTCAGCCGTTTGACTCGGTGGGGCTCAACTCGCTGCTCCAAATTCGCAGCACCGGCAATGTGCCCCTGGAGGGCAACGGCGCCAACGGTTCCTGGGGGGAATGGAATGAGTTGCGCAAAAACCCCAACGCACAGCCGCTGACCGAGCGACAGTGGTGGCAGTTCAACAAGCATCCCAAGAAGCTCAAAGCGACGGCATGGCTTTTGGAAGTGATGCTCCGGCCGGAGGAGGCCGATGAGCGGCCTATCTTTCTGGTTCATCATCCGGAACTTCTGGGCGAATTAAAACTCGCGGACAAGGGAGTGGAAAACTCCGCACTGCATTACTACAGCTACAACGAACTCAAGCAAGTCCGCGACGAAGTCCGTACGCAAGCCATTCGCATTCAGGAAAGCGTTAAAGAGGAAAAGCAGCGAACGCCGGTCCAAAAGCAAACGGTAAAACTGGAAAACGCGCTCATTATCTACGAGCGGTTGAAGAACAGCCTGCGGCCGCAAACCTCCGACGATTTTGCCGCGGAATTGGCTGAGTTTCAGAAGGCGGTTGGGCCGGGCATGGCGGCGTTCAATGCCCAGCAGGAGAAAAAGGAGTTCGATCATGGCGCTCTGGAGCGCTTTGCCGAGCCGCTCAACCACTACTTCGTCATGTCCAAGTGGGCCCTGCCGCTGATCGTGCCTCCATCGAACCCCGAAAAATCGCGCGACCAATGGGTCAATGCGGGCACCGCCATCCTGGAATCGGTGCGCGGCGGGGAGATACCTCCGGCCATGACCTGGTTTGCGAAGATAGCCACCGCTTATCGGCAGAACAATGCTTCGGAGTTCAACCGTGCCGTCGCCGAATACAAGCAGTGGCTCGGGCCAAAATTCCAGCGGGAATTGAGCAAGGGACGCCGCGAGTTTTTCTATAACGACACCAAGCTGTTTTTACATTCGATCATCATTTATATCTTTGCCTTCGTGCTGGCGGGCGGCTCGTTGCTGACCTTCGGTGTGACCTCCAACCTCTCCGAATCGCTGCGGCGTTCAGCTTTCTATCTCGTGTTGATCGCGGGAGCGGTGCACACCTTTGCACTGGTCTTCCGGATGGTCCTGGAAGGACGTCCTCCGGTGACGAACCTGTATTCTTCCGCCATCTTCATCGGCTGGGGAGCGATGGTGCTGGGGGTGGTCCTGGAACGGATTTATCGCGTTGGTATTGGAGCTGTGGTGGCGGCGCTGGCCGGTTTTTTGACTCTGCTCATCGCCCACAATCTCGCGCTGGGTGGCGATACGATGGAAATGTTGCGCGCGGTGCTGGATACCAATTTCTGGCTGGCCACCCATGTGGTCGTGATCACGCTTGGTTATGCTTCGACTTTCGTTGCGGGTTTGCTGGCCATTCTTTTCATCTTCCTGGGCATATTCACACGAGTCCTCACGCAGAAGCTGGGTGCGCGAGGGGCCGCAACTGCGAGCGCGGCCGTGGGTATCGTGGCTGGACCGAGCAAAGGCATCAACATGGCAAAGCAATTGTCATCCCCCGGCACGGCGGACTTGAGCAAAGCCCTCTCGAAAATGGTTTACGGCATCGTTTGCTTCGCGACCCTCTTCAGCTTCACCGGCACGGTTCTGGGCGGCATCTGGGCCGATCAATCCTGGGGACGTTTCTGGGGCTGGGACCCGAAGGAAAACGGCGCGCTCATCATCGTGCTTTGGAACATCATCATCCTGCACGCAAAATGGGGCGGGCTGGTGCGGGAGCGCGGCTTGATGAACATGGCTGTCTTCGGCAACGTGGTGACAAGTTTCTCCTGGTTTGGCGTCAACATGCTCGGCATCGGCCTCCACTCTTACGGCTTCATGGACGCGGCGTTCAAGTGGCTGATGCTCTTTGTGAGCAGCCAGCTTTTGATCATAGGGATGGGTCTGTTGCCCAAACATCTTTGGAGAAGTTTCCGGACAGTCCCTGCGGTCACGCCACAACCTCTTCCGCAGCCCGCCGAGCCTGTCGCCGGAAAGCAGCGACCGGCTTCGGCATGAGCTCATTGCGCCGGCCTTAAATTCTTTGACGCTTCTCCGCCCTTCCCGTAGGTTCTTCCACGGATTTAGAGTGATTGCCAAAAGTAATTTCCGAAAAGGTGGGGCAAACCTGCCGGTTTGCCGCGACGCCCAGCAGAGCGTCGCCCACCTTTTCGGAAATTACTTTTGGCAATCGATATAGAAGACCATGTTAGGACTTATCATCAAGAAAATCCTCGGCTCGAAGAATGATCGGGAAGTGAAGAAGCTCCGGCCGCTGGTGGCAAAGATCAACGAGATCGAAGCCTCCCTCCAATCGTTGTCCGATGATGCGTTGCGTCAGAAGACCGCGGAATGGAAAGCGCGCATGTCCGCCATTCAAGACAAGGAGGAACTGAAGGAAGCGCTGAATGAAATCCTGCCCGAAGCCTTCGCGGTGGTGAAGAATGCGTGCCGGCGTTTGATGGGCACTGAGATTGTTGTTCGCGGCCATCCCACGAAATGGGACATGATCCCGTTTGATGTTCAGCTCATCGGCGGCTGGGCCTTGCACAGCGGGCGCATCGCGGAAATGGCCACCGGCGAAGGCAAAACGCTCGTCGCCACCATGCCGGTTTATTTGAATGCCTTGAGCGGGCGTGGCGTGCATGTCGTGACTGTGAACGATTACCTCGCCGCCCGCGACAGCGAGTGGATGGGGGTGGTTTATAAATTTCTCGGCCTGTCGGTCGGTTGCATCCTTCACGACCAGTCGCCCAACGTTCGTCGCGAGCAATACAATTGCGACATCACTTACGGTACCAATGCCGAGTATGGTTTCGATTATCTGCGCGACAACGGCATGGCCACTCGCCTGGAGGAGCAAGTGCAGCGCGGCCATTATTTCGCCATCGTGGACGAAGTGGACTCCATTCTTATCGACGAGGCGCGCACGCCGCTCATCATCAGCGGGCCATCGGTGATCAATGTGGACAACGATCTCTACAATCGATTCAAGCCGCAAGTCGAGTCGATCGTTCACGCGCAGGAGAGGCTTTGCAGCCGCTTCCTCAACGAGGCCGAGCAACTCATGAAGAAGTTGCACCCGGAGGACGGCGCCAATCCCGCCCACCCCGAAGTGCTGGAGAGGGAGATCGGCTTGCTGCTCTATCGCGTGAAGAGTGGCAACCCGCGTTCGGAGGCCTTTCTTCGTCTGCTGGAGAATCCGGAGAACCTGAGGATGATGAACACCTCGGAGTTGCAGCTTCACGCCGACCAGTCCAAGAAAGACCTCTACGCTCAAAAAGAAGAACTCCTTTATGCCATCGATGAGAAGAGTCACGACGCCGACTTGACGGAGAAGGGGCGCACTTTTCTCAGTCCCAAGGATCCGGATGCCTTCGTGCTGCCAGACTTGATTTCAGCGTTTCACGAGATCGACGCAGGTGGAGGCGATCCTCAGAAGCGGCTGGAGACGAAATCCAGGCTGCAAGCTGACTTCGAGGCCAAGGCGCAGGCCATTCACGCCATCTCGCAATTGCTCAAGGCCTACTCCATTTATCTCAAAGACGTGCAGTATGTCGTCCAGGACAACAAAGTCATTATTGTGGACGAGAATACCGGCCGGCTGATGACAGGGCGCCGGTGGAGCGATGGCCTCCATCAGGCGGTGGAAGCCAAGGAGGGGGTGGAGGTGGAACGTGAGACGCAGACCCTGGCCACGATTACCATCCAAAATTATTTCCGGCTGTATCACAAGCTCGCGGGCATGACCGGTACGGCGGAAACCGAGGCGACTGAGTTTTACGACATCTATAAGTTGGGCGTGCTCGTCATCCCGACGAATAAACCGGTTGCGCGCAAGGACGCCCACGACACGGTCTATAAAACCAAGCGCGAAAAATTCGGCGCCGTGCTCAAGGAGATCACCTCCATTCATCAGCAAGGACGCCCCATCCTGGTCGGCACGGTGTCCGTCGAAACCAGCGAGCATCTTTCCCGCATGTTAAAGAAAGCGGGCATCATCCATTCCGTGCTCAATGCCAAGTACCATCAGCAGGAAGCTGAGATCGTCGCGCGGGCGGGTCAGCGCAGCGTCGTCACCATCGCCACCAACATGGCCGGTCGCGGCACGGACATCAAGCTCGGTTCGGGCATTCCGGATCTGGGCGGCCTGCATGTCGTCGCGACGGAGCGTCACGAAGCCCGCCGCATCGATCGCCAATTGCGCGGACGTTGCGCCCGCCAGGGCGATCCCGGCTCGTCGCATTTTTTCATTTCGCTGGAAGACGATTTGATGCGCCTCTTCGGTTCCGATCGCATCGTCAAATACATGGAGAAGATGGGGCTGGAGGAGGGCCAGGAACTGGAGCATCCGCTTCTCAACCGCTCCATCGAGCAAGCCCAGAAGCGCGTGGAGCAACACAACTTCCAGATTCGCAAGCGCACGCTCGAATACGACGACGTGATGAACAAGCAACGCGAAGTCATCTACGGCTTCCGCAATGAAATCATCCGCGCCGCAGATGTGCGCGACCGGCTCATGGACGTGATGGAGGAAGTGGTCATCCAAAAGGTGGACGAATACACTTCCGACACTGAAGAAGTCTCCGAATGGAACGTGCGCGCGCTGGTCGATTGGGTGAATTTGAACTTCCCGCTGGGCTTGCCCGAGGATGAGATTATTAAAGCCGCCCATTCCGGCCATGAAGATCCTGTCAAAGGTTCCATCTTTGACGGTCTCACTCCTGCCCAGTTTGCCGTCTGCCAATTCATCTCTGAAAAGGTGCGCAATGCTTACAATTTGAAGGTGAGCTTTGAGAATCCCGAAGCCCTCAAAGTGATCGAGCGTTATACCATCCTCACGGCCATCGACAAGCTGTGGCAGGAGCATCTTTATGGCATGGACAGTTTGCGCAACAGCATTGGCCTGCGCGCCTATGGCCAGCGCGATCCGCTCATCGAATACAAGGCCGAAGCCTTCACGCTCTTCGAGGATTTGATGGTCAACATCAAGACCGAGATTTGTCACAACATCTTCCGCAGCGCTTCCAGCCTCATGGCCTACGAGCAATTCGCTCGAAGCATGCAACGGCACGCCGAGCATCAGGCCACGACGGCGTTCGGTGACGCTGACGCCACCACGACCGCGTCGTCAGGCGGGGGCTCGCGTCCCAGCGATGTCGTGAGCGAAGCCGCCGAAGCCGTAGCCAAAGCCAAACCGATCCGCAGCGGTCCCAAAGTCGGACGCAACGATCCTTGTCCCTGCGGCAGCGGGAAGAAGTACAAGCAGTGTTGCGGGAAGAATGGTTAGAGTGATCGCCAGATCGGTCACGCGTGTGGCCCCCAGAAGTGGCTGCGGCTTGGCCAGACGCGCGTGTGACAATTAGCAATTACCTGAATTTTGCACGGAAATCACCGTTTTCGCCCTGCCGGAGCGAATAGAATTGTCTCCGATCGATTGTTAGATTCCGATTTTTTTCGTCGCGTTGATGAAGTGCAAAGT
>Ga0137465_1000061_pt1 | contig 93036 bp, 91 predicted proteins | sample EasRivERMGT828_2_FD_104906 | JGI IMG/M metagenome (GOLD analysis project Ga0137465, IMG submission 104906) | Soil microbial communities from meander-bound floodplain in the East River, Colorado, USA - East River MetaG ERMGT828_2 | ecosystem: Environmental > Terrestrial > Soil > Floodplain ... | reverse complement strand
TGTACTTCGTGCACACGCCCGGTTTGAAAGTAGTCTGTCCGTCGACTGCGTACGATGCGAAAGGATTGATCAAGGCTGCCATTCGTGATCCCGATCCGGTGATTTATTTCGAACACAAATTTCTGTACCGAAGGGTAAAGGAAGAACTCCCCTCCGACGATTTCGTGGTTCCCATCGGCAAAGCCGCCATTCGCCGCAAAGGCAGCGACATGTCGGTGATCACATATGGCGCGATGGTCTACGTGGCGCTCGATGCAGCGAAGGAACTTGAGAAACAAGGTATCGACCTTGAAGTAATCGATCTGCGTTCGTTACTCCCGTTCGACAAAGAAGCGGTCCTGGAGTCTGTAAAGAAGACGAACAAAGTGATCCTGCTTCATGAGGACACGCAGATCGGAGGGTTCGCCGGCGAATTGGCTGCTATCATTTCGGAAGAGGCTTTCGAATATCTCGATGGTCCGATTCGCCGCATCACAGCACCGAATACGCCAGTGCCCTACAGCCCACCTCTCGAGGAGTTCTTCCTCCCCAAAGTCTCCGATATCGTCCGTGTGGCTCGCGAACTGTACGCGTATTAAACAACGACGGAAAAATCATGGCCGAAACTAAAGTCATCATGCCCCAGATGGGCGAAAGCATCTTTGAAGGCACGATCACAAAGTGGCTTAAGAAAAAAGGCGAACGCATCGAGCGCGACGAACCGCTGTTCGAGATTTCGACCGACAAGATCGATACCGAGATCCCATCGCCGGCATCCGGTGTCGTTCAGGACATCCTGGTGAAGGAAGGCCAGACGGTGCAGATCAACACCGTTGTAGCCGTAATCGGCGACGGCTCGGGTAAACCGGCGACGAAGGAAACTCCTGCGGAAGAACAGAAGCAGGCACCGAAGGAGGTCAAGGGGCCGGCTCCGGTGGCCGGTCCAACCGAAGAAACAAAGAAAGAAGCTGCTTCCGACGAGGACATCCGGTCATCACCGCTCGTGCGACGCATCGCAAAGGAACACAACATCGATCTTTCGGCGCTCTCAGGAAAGGGCACGGGAATCGATGGCCGCATCACGAAGAGCGACATCCTGAGCTACATCGAGCAAAGTGGAAAGAAGGACACAACAGCACCGGCGCCGCCCGCAAAGCCATCCGCGACACCTGCAGCCCCGCCGATGAAATTCACCGGCGACGTCGAACGCGTCCCGCTCACGGCGATGCGAAAAGCGATCTCGGAACACATGGTGATGAGCCGGCGTACGTCGGCCCATGTGACGACATTCTTCGAGGTCGATTGCTCGCGTATTCTCAAGACGAAGGAAAAACTGCAGCCGGACTTCGAGCAGAGTGGTGCTCGATTGACCGTGACGCCTTTCTTCGTTCAGGCTGCGGCGCACGCCCTGAAACGTTTTCCCATTGTGAATTCATCGCTCGACGGCGACACGATCATGTATAAACGCGCGATCAATATCGGTATCGCTGTCAGCCTCGAATGGGGATTGATAGTTCCGGTCATCAAGAATGCCGACGAGAAAAACCTGCTCGGGCTTGCAAAAATCCTCAACGACCTCGGAGAACGCGCCCGTAACAAGAAACTCACGCCGGATGACGTTAAAGATGGGACCTATACGATCACCAATCCCGGTCAGTACGGCGGATTGATCGGCGCCCCGATCATCAATCAACCGCAGGTGGCGATCATGGGTATGGGCGGCATCAAGAAGCGCGCCGTGGTCATCGACGACGCGATCGCGATCCGGCCGATCATTCTGCTGTCGTTGTCCTTCGATCATCGCGTAATCGACGGCGCGGTTGCCGATCAGTTCATGGCCGACATTCAGAAGCAACTGGAGAACTGGCCGACGTCATAGATGCATCAGCACCTCAAAAAACGCGATCAGGTGCGGCAGATCACTCGCGACCTGATCGGGACATTGGGAACACTCCAGCCAAAGCTCGAGCACTTCGCGACGACACCATTGCCGGACAAGGCTTCAGTCATCGGGATCCTCGATGATCTGCTCGAAGTCATGTATCCGGGTTACTTCGGAAGGAAAGATGTCGAGAAGTCAAATGTCGAGCGCCATGTCGGAGACCTGCTCGAGTCCATCCATGGGCGGCTCACTCTGGAAATCTATCGAACGGTGCGGCCCTCATGCGACAACGCACCGGACGACTGCGATCATTGCGTCGAAATTGCTGAAGACCAGTCGCTGACCTTTCTCCGAAAGCTGATCGATCTCCGCTCGCGGCTGTCTGTCGATGTGCAAGCCGCGTTTGAAGGCGATCCTGCAGCGCGCAGCACCGATGAGGTCATCTTCGCTTATCCAACCACATTCGCCGTCACTGTTTACCGGTTGGCGCACGAATTGAATTCGCAGAATATCCCGCTCCTGCCTCGCATCATGACCGAGCACGCACACTCGACGACCGGCATCGATATCCATCCAGGCGCGACCATCGGTTCCGGATTCTTTATCGACCACGGAACAGGCGTCGTCATCGGGGAAACGACCCTCATCGGCAATCGAGTGAAGCTTTATCAGGGCGTGACGCTCGGCGCGCTGAGCTTTGCGATGGACGATGAAGGCCGGCTGGTCCGCGGGAAGAAACGACATCCAACCATCGAAGATGACGTCGTGATCTACGCGGGCGCCACGATTCTCGGCGGAGAAACCGTAATCGGCCGCGGTTCGGTCATCGGCGCGAATGTCTGGCTGACGCATTCGGTACCGCCCTATACTCGGGTTATTGATTCAAAGTGAGGTCTTATGATTCGCGATACCGCAAACAAGCTCATTGAAGGTTTCTACGGATTACTTCCATACGAAACAGCCGTTCACCTCGCCAATGCGCAGAAGGAATTCCTGCACGCCGTCGGCAGCGTGATCGACGAGCAGATCAGGTGGACGGACATCCACGTCGAAAGAGCCCACGGCAAAGGTGCCAAAACTACTTGATGTCCAATCCGAAGTACCGATTATTCTCGTTGCAGATGTATTCGAGAAGTTCGCTGTCCCCCTGCAAGGTAAGAGGCAACGTCATCGACCAGGGCTTTGTGTAGGCCTTGGGATCGTCGATAGTGATGTGAATATCCATGTGACCGAAATCCTTCCGGCGAAAACGTTCGGTCACTTTCAGAGCGTCCGTTGCGGGCCGGCCCGCGTTATCCAGCCATACGTTGTTGTTGAATCCCGTTGTCTGAACGACGAACTCATTTCCCTCCCATCTACCGATGGAATAGCCCAGCCACGCAGGATTCGGATCAATGGGTAAAGCTCGCCCGTCCGTAAAGATCTGCCGGTACGAGTGTACGGCTTCATAGAGAATGACCACCTCATTCGGCAATTGAAGGATCTTGAAGGGATAGGGCACGAGATTGTTCCGCGGCACGCCCCCGACGATGCAAAGCGCCGTCGGATCCTCCTTGGCGTTGTTCGCGCGGCGTTCCTTTAGTAACTCCGCAGCCCACGGCTGAAACGGAACGTCCTCCGGCTTGAGATCCCTTGCAATATTGCCCACGTACCCGCCGCCAGGCAGCCACAGTCCGGAGATGTCCGGCTTGCCATCTGCAGTTCTTGGCGCGGGGGCTGCGAGGTTCGGCTTTCCATCCGGTAGCCGCGGTATGCCGGCCGTGGGGTATCTGTGCCACTGCGGCGCGGATGATGCCGACATCACAAAAAGCGCAAGGATCATCGCGAAGGAACTCATGACAATTCTCCTTGGATCAGCGGAAGTGCCCCGATTATCCCTGCCGCTGAACCGCAATTCAAATTAAACTCCCTAAAACCATGAATAGGATGAAGCGCCTGGCGTTGATGTTCGCGATCGCCGGAGGCGTGTTTGCGGCCACGCAACAAACGGCTCCGGATCTTGTTCTGTCGAACGGGAAAGTCATCACCGTCGATGAACGGTTCTCGATTGCGCAGGCAATTGCGGTCAAAGGGGAGCGCATCATCGCGGTGGGTTCTAATTCGGAAATCATTCCTCTTGCAGGTCCCTCGACGCGGCGAATCGATTTACGTGGGCGCTCAGTCATTCCAGGCCTGATTGATAACCACATGCACCTGCTGCGCGCCGGATCGACATGGAAATGGGAAGTGCGATGGGACGGAGTTGCTACACGAAGGGCCGCGCTCGACATGTTGCGGGCGCGAGTAAAAAGCGCAGGCCGCGGCGAGTGGATCTACAACCTGGGCGGCTGGACCATCGATCAGTTTGCGGACGACAAACGTCCATTCTCACGCGAGGAACTGGACGCAGTTGTGCCGGACAACCCTGTGTTGTTGCAGGCGTCGTACTACGAAACGTATCTGAACAGCCGCGGCCTGCAGGCCCTTGGTATCGACAGTAAAACAGGAAGACTCGAAGAAGCGCGGGTAAGGGAAGTTGCCGCCAGAATCCCTGCGGCTCCAGCCAGTGAAATCGAAGAGAGCACCCTGGGCATGATCCGGGATCTCAATCGATTCGGGCTGACCGCTTTCGGCAGTGCAGGTTGCGAGACCGACCTGCTCCCGATCTATAGGCGATTAGCCGAACAAGGCAAACTAAACGTTCGAGTGTTCTGCATCACCAGCGTCGGTACGGGCACGTCTGCGGAGCAGGTTGATCGGGCTCTTCCCCAGATTGCACAAATGAAGCTGTTTCAGGGAACACACCTGATCGACAACGTCGCATTCGGGGAAGTCGTTTATGGCCCGCTCCATGATCCGATGTTCCTCACGAAATCCAATCCGACTCCGGCTCAACTCACGCAATGGCGCAGGATCATCACCGAGATCGCGAAAGCGCGGCTGCCCCTCCATGTACACGCGGAACTTGAAGACACGATCGACGCATTTCTCGACCAGATCGAAGCGGTCAATAAGGAATATCCGGTAAAGAACCTTCGATGGGTGCTGGCTCACGTCAACCGGCTGCAACCACGACACCTGGATCGGATGAAGGCGCTTGGCATGTATGCCGCTGTGAATCCGTGGGGCGTCATCAACGGCGGCATTCAGCTTCGACTCTTCGGAGAAAGCGCAATGGACATGGCGCCGCTGAGCACAATCCAGAACAGTGGGGTTACGTGGGGGTTCGGTAGCGATGGAAGCAGGGCCAACCAGATTCTTCCATTCACGACGTTGTGGTGGGCCGTTACCGGCAAGATGGTCGGCGGAACGAAGGTACTGCGCCAGACGATCAGTCGCGAGGACGCTTTGATCGCGCACACGCGCAAGAACGCCTATCTCGTATTTCAGGAAGACAACCTCGGCTCGATCCAGGCGGGCAAGCTTGCCGACTTGCTCGTTCTCGATCGTGATTACCTGACGATTCCGGCAGATCAGATTAAAGACATACGACCAGTAATGACCATCGTCGGCGGGAAGGTCGCTTACGACGCAGAAGCTAGGATACCTTAGCGACAATCAGCGTCATGTCGTCGTGCTGCACGGCGCCTGCGGCGAACTCATCGGCCGCCGCCATCAGGCCTGAGATGACATCCTTTGCAGGCTGGTCGACAAGCCGCCGGAAGCATTCGATGAGCCGCTCTTCGCCCCATTCTTCATTCGCGCTGTTCATCGCTTCGCTGATCCCGTCCGTAAAGGCAACGAGAACATCGGCCGGTTCCAGAGTGACAAACGCCTGGTCGTACCGGAATAGAGGCGCAGGCAGCAGCCCGACGACGGGACCGCCCGTTTCAAGTTTCAGTACCTTTCCAGACTTCCGGAAGATAAAAGGCGGATTGTGACCTCCGTTGACATAAGCGAGGATGCGCGTTGCAGGATCGTATTGCGCATAGAAGAAAGTCGCGTAGCGATTCGACGAAGAGCTCTCGTACACGAGTTTGCTAACGTTGCCCATCAACGCGGCAAGGTCGTTGGCGCCTTCGATCGTCTGCCCGCGCAGGGATGCGCGAAGGCTTGCCATGAGCAGAGCCGCTGGAATTCCTTTTCCCGAAACATCTCCGATCGCGATTCCGAGCTGGTTGTCGGGCAGCATCAGAAAGTCGTAGTAATCGCCGCCGACACCCAGAGCCGGGCGGCAAAGACCGAAGTAATCCAACCCGCTCACCTCCGGCAACTCCTGAGGAAAGAGGCGTTCCTGCACCTCGCGGGCAATCTCGATCTCTCGGTTCATGCGCTCGCGCTGCGCGACTTCGGCCGCAATCTCCGCTGTCAGGCGGCTGTTTTCAAGTGCCAAACCGGTCTGCGTTGCGACTGATCCCAGTATTCGAACATCCGCCTTGGAATACGGTTCCTCCGATCGTTTCGGACCGAGGCTCAAAAGCCCCAATACTCTCCTGTTAAGTGACAAAGGCAAGACCAGTTCCGCTTCCAGGTGTTCACGTGTGGCCTTCTCCACATCGGGACTATTCGCGGGAATTTCAAAGTCCGGCGCGACAGAGTATCCGACGGCATAAGCCAATCGAAACGAGTTTCCGCCGTTGAGCAGAACAGCGACGCGGGAGACATGCATAGATTCGGAAATGCGGTTCACCACCATTTCGAGCAACGGACCTGTTTCGACAATCGTTCGAACTTTGTTGGCGAGCTCGCTGAGTATCTGCTCTGCATCGTACGCTTCTCGAAAAAAACGAAGATCGATCCATGCGCGCACCTTTTTTGCAAACAACTGAATCAGAGCAATCGCGAAGATGCCGCGCGCCATCAGGCTGATTCGTTGGGGCCGGTTGAGACCGTCGATGCTGAGCGAAGCCGCCGTGAAGATCACCATGAAACTAAGCAGGACCTGAATGACGATGACGCCCTTGCTGGCGAGTAGATATTGCAGACCCTGGCGAAGTACGACCCTCACGTCCAGCGCGCGTTCAACGAGAATGACGTAAGCCATGGTGACAGGAAACCCGACCAGCATCACGAACAGAGGAATCGTCGCGTTCTGCGTATCCGGCCGGCGCCACACGATAATGTTGAAAAGAATCACGATGAAAGTCGGGGTCATGCTGACCGATGCCCCCGCATACAACAGCCGCAGGCGCCGCCGCATGTCGGGGTTCGTGGCTGTGAATGTCTTGTAGCCAAGACAGGCGAAGAAGCCGCCGATCGACGCCATGTGCAGGAAGAACATCGAGCCCCCACTGAAGAGCAACTGTTCGACGTAGTTGGAAAGCGCAATATGTCTTCCCGCCAGTACATCGGCCGCTGCGTCCTGCAGCGCAAGGACAAGAATCGGTCCGACCAGCAGCCACTTTGCCCAGGGAAAGCGGCGATCGACTTCAATGCGTTCCGGAAAGTAGATGCCAAAGAGGAGAAAGGCGACGCCCCAGAGATTGGCGGAAAACTGCTCGTAAGCAAGACCGATGGGTTGAAAGAAATCGTCGTGACCGTACATCGTCCGGACGAGGCCGCCGTTCAATTCGGCAAACGAATTCAGCAGGACGAGCAGTATCCACGCGCGAAAATCATAGATACGAACGGCTGCGACCCAAAAACCCAGCAAGACGCAAAACAGCGGAATGACGTTTCCCACAATCTGAGCGAGAATCTCGCCGGCGGTCAGCGGAGTCGTTCGGTAGGGCTTCAGCTCAATCGAAGCATGCTGCGTTACGCCATTCGCGCGTCCAACCTCAACGTTCAGCCGATCACCTGGCTTTGCAACTCGCAGAGGAGTTTGAAAATCGACAGCGCCACGATACGGCCGGCCGCCGAACACCAGGACTTTGTCGCCCTTCTGTAATCCCGCGGCCTCCGCTTCCGGTGTAAGCCCGAAGACATCCCCGTTCAGTGTCATGCTAAGGGGATTGCGAACGTGCTGGTCCGCGAACACAAGAAGGCCCAGCCGATCTGATATTTCACGTATGCGATATGTCAGTGAGATCGAGAGAAGAAGCGCGAGAATGACATAGAGAATGCGCGCACGTTTCGGCATGCGGCGCATTGTAATGCAACTCGGCTATTGCTGCTTGATGTAGATGTCTGCGCCGCCCTTGACGAACTCCACGCTCTTCTGTTCCATCGCTTCCTTCACTTCTTCCGTGATCTTCATCGAGCAGAACTGCGGTCCGCACATGCTGCAGAAGTGTGCGAGCTTCGCGCCGTCCTGCGGAAGCGTTTCATCGTGGAAGTCCTTGGCCGTGGTCGGATCGAGGCTGAGGTTGAATTGATCTTCCCAGCGGAATTCGAATCGCGCCTTGCTGAGCGCGTTGTCTCGCTCCTGCGCGCCGGGATGCCCCTTCGCGAGGTCGGCGGCATGCGCAGCGATTTTGTACGCGATGACGCCATCCTTGACGTCTTTCTGATTCGGAAGTCCGAGATGCTCTTTCGGCGTGACGTAACAAAGCATCGCCGTGCCGTACCAGCCAATCATGGCGGCGCCGATGGCGCTGGTGATGTGATCGTAGCCGGGAGCGATATCGGTCGTCAGCGGACCAAGTGTATAGAAAGGCGCTTCGTGCGTGAGCTTCAACTGGAGGTCCATGTTCTCTTTGATGAGATGCATCGGCACATGGCCCGGACCTTCGATCATGACCTGGCAGTCGTGTTTCCAGGCGACCTTCGTTAATTCGCCCAGCGTCGCCAGTTCACCCAGTTGCGCTTCGTCGTTTGCGTCGGCAATGGACCCAGGCCGCAAACCGTCGCCAAGGCTGAACGAGATGTCGTAGGCGCGCATGATTTCGCAGATCTCTTCGAAGTGCGTGTACAGGAAGTTTTCCTGATGGTGCGAAAGACACCATTTGGCCAGGATCGAACCTCCGCGGCTGACGATGCCGGTGCGGCGCTTGACCGTCCACGGGATGTAGCGCAGGAGCACGCCGGCATGAATCGTGAAGTAATCGACGCCCTGCTCCGCCTGCTCGATGAGCGTGTCGCGATACATCTCCCAGGTCAGATCTTCGGGCCGGCCGCCCGCCTTTTCCAGCGCCTGATAAATCGGAACGGTCCCGATCGGCACCGGTGAATTGCGCAGGATCCATTCGCGCGTCTCATGAATGTTGCGCCCCGTGGAAAGATCCATCACGGTGTCGGCGCCCCATGTGATGCTCCATCGCATCTTCTCGACTTCGTCTTCGATCGAACTGGAGATCGCGCTGTTTCCGATGTTCGAGTTGATCTTCACCAGAAAATTGCGACCGATGATCATCGGCTCCGATTCCGGGTGATTGATGTTGGCTGGAATGATGGCGCGCCCGCGCGCAACTTCGTCTCGAACGAATTCCGGTGTGATGTATTTCGGAATCACGGCGCCGAAGGACTCGCCTGCATGCTGAAAGCGCACATCGGAGCGGTCGGCGTTCGACGCCTCAAATGCCTGCTCTCTGCCGAGGTTCTCGCGAATGGCAATGAATTCCATCTCCGGCGTGATGATTCCCTGCCGCGCGTAGGCCAGTTGAGTAACAGCCGCGCCGGCGGCACCTTTTCTCGGCTTCCGCTTCAATCCCGGAAACGGCTCGTGCCGGACGCGGCCCTGGCTCTGTGTCGCATGCTTGAAGCTGAGATATCCATTATCTTCCGGACGAAGCTCGCGGCCTTCGTATTCAACGCTGTCACCGCGCTCGAGAATCCACGAAATGCGAAGCGCCGGCAGCCCGAGTTGAACCTGACATACCTGGTTCGGGTCCGCCCACGGTCCCCGGGTGTCGTAAACTCGCAGCTTTGCGCCGTCTTTCGTTGAGACCTCGCGCAGAGGCACTTTAACGGAAGGGTGAGTTTTGCCCTGGATGTAGATCCGTTCGCTGGCCGGAAACGCTGTGTCGAGGTAGGTGGAATCCTTGAATTCGAGTTTCGACGTGCTCATTACGTGCTCCCTTCGTCGGCATTATCCGAATCAGGTTTTAGGGGTCGGCCCCCCTCAGGGCCCTCTCAGCTCTGAAGCTCCCCCGGAAGAAAACTGGTTTTAGACGCTGAACGAACTGCCGCAGCCGCAGGATCCCGTTGTGTTCGGATTGCTGAACTTGAAGCCGGCGCCATGCAGGCCGTCGATGTAGTCGACTTCTGCGCCATCCATATAAAGGAGGCTCTGCTTGTCGATAAAGACCTTCAGCCCATCAAACTCGAAAAGTTGATCGTTTTGATCGTTGAAGTTCTTGTCGAAACCCATCCGGTACTGAAAACCGGAGCAGCCGCCGCCCACGACCTGAATGCGCAAGCCGGCGTACGGTTCCGGCTGTTCGGAAAGGATCGCCTTGACCTTGTCTTCGGCTTTCTTCGTTAACATGATTGCCATACTACTTTTCTCCTATGCCCATCGCTTGAATCCGGATCGATCTTTCCCGGGGCCCGTCGAACTCAGCCATGATAATACTTTGCCACTCGCCGAGCACCACATCGCCATTTGCGACTTGTAAACTCAAAGATATGCCGAGCATCAGCGATCGCAAATGCGAGTCCGCGTTGTGTCGATCACAGTCGGACCATGCGGGATCGTTATGCCGGTAATAAACATCCTTATTAATAGCTGTGGCGAGGTAAGCCTGGACATCGTGAACCAGAGCTTCCTGCCATTCGTTCATAAAAATGCCGCAGGTTGTATGAAGCGAAGACACAATGACGCATCCGTCCCGTACTCCGGACGATCGGACAAAATCTCGAACCATGCTGGTAAGGTTATGAAGTTCTTCGCGGCCCTTGGTCTGGACCTTCGCGAGTGTGCTGGCTACCCGATAAGATCCGGTTGCTATCTCAACGGTGGGTTGCTCTTGAGCCTTCAGTGAAGCAGACGCCATTTCCTTTTTTCGACTCCCTGGACAGTGTTAATGATTGGAATCTAGCCGCTGGTGCAAGCGATCATTATACACCAAAAATTATACCCTTGAAGTGCCGGGCCTTAGTGGTCAAAATCAGTTGCTGTGTGGATCTATTTCCTTCTAGTTGTACCAGTTCTGATCGTGGTGGGTATCGTCATTGCTGTCCGCCGCCAGTCGAATTTAACCCCGACCTATTCCCGACAAGCACAGGAAGAAGACGCCCGGGCTTTGGCTGAATCGACGAAGGCAATGGAAGCTACCGTCGCCGAAGTCCTCTCCGAAAAAGCCCGCGATCCGCGCCTGGCCTCGATGTCTCAGGAGGATCTCGTCTACGAAGTATTAAAGGATTGTTTCGACCCGGAAATCCCTCTGAATGTGGTCGACCTGGGATTGATTTATGGTGTCGCTGCGGGATCGGATGAAGTCCTTGTCAAAATGACAGTGACGTCGCCAGCCTGTCCATCCGGCTCGATGATCGCGGATGACATCAAAATGAAGCTTGCGGATGCCGGGTTCCCAAATCCAAAAGTGCAAATCGTCATGGAGCCGGCCTGGACACCACACCGTATCTCCGAAGCAGGCAAGAAGACACTGGGGATATAGAAGCCAGGACGCCAAGGCACAAAGAAGGCCGCCATCAGGAATTTCTTGATGGCGGCCTTCTTTGTGCCTTGGTGCCTTAGCGCCTATTGGCCTCGATGCGCGAGCTCGATTTTTACCAGTTCGGTCTTCTCGGTCTGTCCCAGATTCTTGCCGTACGTCAGTTCATCCATCATCTGCTTCATCTTCTGGGCTTCGCGAGCTTTTTGCCGCGCGATACGCTCTTCGTCCGCAGCGGTCTGCGGCTCATCACCGCGATCGCGGACCCGCGCGACGTCGACCGGGTTCAGATTGAGGTTGTGATCGAAGCTTTCCATCGGCACCGAATGGCCACCGGCATAGACGGCGTGCTTTCCATGTTCCTTGTTCCACTCCGCGACGGTAGCGGTCTTGTACATGTTCTCGATGATCTTACGCCAGCCGATTCCGGTGTTGTAAGCGCAGAACGAGATCTCACCGAGTTGGGTTGCATACGGAATGATGCACATTTCCGTACGACGGAAATCGTAGTTGAACAGATCCTGGAACCACATTCCCGCGACGAACAGGAAGTTCCATGGATCCTGGCGGCGCTTCTGAATGTCGTCCATCGTCCGATCGCCCGACACTTTGCCGTAGCTCTTGCCGGACAGACCGAAGGATTTATCGAACTTCTTTAAGATGTCCCTCAGAGTCAGGCTTGGCGGACCACCGAACGGGTTGTAGTTCTTCAGGAGGGCGAGCGCCATCATCCCGTTCGAGAACCACTTGCCCCGACCAGCGTCGGTGATCTTCTGCATGTCGCTTACGAGGCCGGGAATATTCAGGAATTGCGGAACAGGAGCGAATTCCTTCGTCTCTTTGTTGACCATCAGTGCCGTTCCAACACCGCAATTCGGATGGCAGCCGCAGCTCACCTGGCCCCAATCGGCGCCAGGCCCATGGACATGGTCGGCGAAATCGGCGAATGATCCCATCATCGAGAGCGGGAACCAGTCGCGTGTCGGTTCGGTGATGCCCACCTGGGATTTGACGTCGTTCGCCAGATGGGACAACGTGTAGCGCTGTCGCAGCCTGCGTTCGGGAGTGATTTCTTCGTCACGACCGGTGAAGGAGACCGGCTGAAATGCGATGAAGGCGATCTTCTTCGGGTTGTCCATGGCAAACCGGATGATCGATCCAACCTGGTCGTTGTTGACGCCATTGACCAGAGTAACGACCAGAATGATCTCCACTCCGGCTTCATGCAGGTTATTGATCGCTCGCAGCTTCACATCGAAGAGATTGCCGATTTGACGGTGGCTGTTGGCATCGTTGCCAATACCGTCGAACTGCAGATAAACGAATCGGAGTCCGGCTGCGGCGGCTTTCTTCGCGTACTCTTTGTCCTTCGCGAATTCGATTCCGTTTGTTGCGGCCTGGACGCTCGAGTAACCAATCTTGCGCGCATACGCGACTGCATCGAGGAAGTAAGGCGACATTGTCGGTTCGCCGCCGGAAAACTGGATGGACATCTGCCGCCGCGGTTTGATCGTCAGGGCGTTGTCCATGATTTCCATGATTTCCTCCCATGTCAGCTCATGAACGTAGCCGACCTGGTTGGCATCCATGAAGCATGGATCGCACATCATGTTGCAGCGATTCGTAAGATCGACCGTCAACACGGCGCCGCGACCGTGCTTGATGGTGCTGCTGCCGTGGTTATGCAGATCCTTGTCGGCGTGGGAGGGGATATCGCGGCCGGGGAAGTTCTTTTCAATCCACTCGAGGAACTTCACGTCGATGGCCATCAGGTCTTCGATCTTCCCATGCTGCGGGCACTCCTTAACCATCCAAACCTGGCCGTTTCGCTCAATGATGTCGGCCTTCACTTCTCCGACCTTCTCATGAAGCAGCTTCGTCCAATCCGCCTCGCCGCTGGTAATGGCTTCGCGCGCTTCCCTGACGCACTGTGGACACAACGAATCTGTCTGCCGGGGCCATCCCAGGACTGGCTTCGTCTTTTGCCAGGACTTCAAAAGGGGCTTTTCCGTCCATTTCGGCGTGAACGCCGGGTTCGGATTGAAGCGGTTGAAGTACTGGATCGTGTCGAACGCTACGCCTGCCGTCGAACAGACGGCGGCGTCGACGTACTTCATCATGCGTTTGCTTAACTTGGTTTTGACCTGGTTTCGGGTGGTGTAGTCCGTTTGCGGGGTGTCGGGCAATGTTTCTTCCAAACTAGACAAGCTACCTCCTTACAAGTGGGCGCGGTTACAGGCTGTAAAGATTACGGCAAGGCCGTTGGTGCTGGCCTTTAAAAACGAGGGGAAAGGATAGCGCAACAATTTTGAAATCTTCAACATAAATCTCCACAAATACCAATTTTTCGAATGGATTAGCGGGAACGGACGATCTCGATCGAGACGTAATTGACCCGCGGTTCCACGACTGGCGAGATTTTCCGGACGAGCACCCGGACCTGCGGGACGGGAAAATCGGCCAGGATCCGGTTGGCCAAAAGCTCGGCCAGCGTCTCGATCAGGTGGAAATCCCGGCTCCGGCAGACCTCCATGGCGAGAATCGCCACTTTCGAATAATCCACCGCGTCCTTAAGCGAATCGGTGTGGGCGGCGGGGGCGGCGTCCGTCAGTATTTCCACGTCGATGGAAAGCCGCTGCTTGATCGTGCGTTCTTCCGCGGTCACTCCGATCGCGGCGACGCAATCAATAGAGGAGATCAGAATCTTGTCCATCACCTGTCGGTCTCGTCCAGCGGTTCGCGGCTGGCGAAGCCGGTTTCGATGTCATGCCAGTACTCGATCCGGTCCTCGCCGAGTTGCCAGCAGAGGTAAACCACGCGGCCCTGTCGCATGTAAGGAAAATCGCACAAGCCCTTGTCCGCGTCCTTCAGCAAAACGCCCATGTCTTTGATCTGATGAATCAAAAACATGAGATGGGAGACCGACTCGACATAGTCCACACCGGCCTTGGTGTATCCGTCAAACGAGGCCTTGTCGCGCGCCTTTTGAACCTCAGGATTCAGCTCCCGGATATGGTTCCACTCTTCTCCCACCTCCGACAGCAGGGACCGAAGTTGCGGCAATAAGCTCTGAGCCTCAGCAAGTGTGAAAAGCCTTTCTTCCATTTTCCCTACGTCGTGTCTTCGTGCCTCAGTGTTCCAGCCACCGCTCGGCTTCCATCGCGGCCATACAACCGCTGCCGGCGGCGGTGATGGCCTGCCGGAATACGGGATCCTGAACGTCACCGCAGGCAAACACGCCCGGAATGTTCGTCCTGGTCGATCCGGGCTGCGTCTTGATATAGCCGTTCTCATCGAGATCAATCTGCCCCTTGAAGATTTCAGTGTTTGGATTGTGGCCGATTGCGATGAACAGACCGTCGACCTTCAACTCCGATGACGCGCTCGACTTCACATTTCGAAGTTTGAGTCCGGTCACGCCACCGTCCTTCGATCCGACAACATCTTCGACAACGGTGTTGAGGACAAATTGGATCCTGGGATTGTTCTTCGCCCGATCGAGCATGATCTTCGAAGCGCGAAAGACGTCGCGACGATGAATCAGCGAAACCTTCGTTGCAAACTTCGTGAGGAAGGTGGCTTCTTCCATGGCTGAATCTCCGCCGCCGACGACCGCGATCTCCTTGCCGCGATAGAAGAACCCGTCGCAGGTCGCGCAGGTCGATACGCCATGTCCCATCAATTGCAATTCGGTCTTGAGCCCGATGAGTTTCGCGGAGGACCCTGTCGAGATCACAATGGTCTTTGTCTCGACCTCCTGATCTGCATAAGAAACCCGGAACGGCCTCCCTTGCAGCGTCACCGAGTGAACATAGCCATTGACGACGTCGGTTCCGAAGCGCTGTGCCTGCTTGCGCATGGTATCCATCAATTCCGGTCCCATAATGCCGTCCACATAACCGGGATAGTTTTCGACGAGCGTCGTCAGCGTAAGCTGGCCCCCCGGTTCCTTACCCTCAATGAGGAGCGGCTGAAGGTTGGCTCGCGCCGCATATACGGCTGCCGTCAGGCCCGCCGGACCCGATCCGATAATGACCATGTTTCGCATGATAAGAACCTCACTCAGTTAAGAATCCTATACGTTACCACAACGCGACTGGCCCACCGCTTCTGCTAGAATCGAGGCACGCGCCCGTAGCTCAGCTGGATAGAGCATCGGACTTCGAATCCGGTGGCCGGGGGTTCGAATCCCTCCGGGCGCGTTCGCCGCGGACGATATACAAACCATGAACTCGCGTTCCTCATTTGTTCTGGCAATCGGCTTTGGCATCCTGGTCGTGCTGATCGCCGTCCTTGGCTTTGAAACGATCCGCAGAGCCGATACGATCTACGCGGAAGTGCAAAGCGCGCAGGAAGCCTACCTTCAGACCGAGGCATTTCGGCGCGGCATCGTTACCGATCTTTATCTCGCCGACATTCTTGTTCGCGATTACCTGCTCGATCCCTCGTCCGAAAACGTCCAAAGCCATCGACTCGAACTGCTGAACGCCCGCAACTCACTTCAGGAGCGCCTGGATCATCTCTCGGAAACGGTCGGTCAGGATCTCAATCCCCGCCTTTCGAAGTTACGCGAGGAAGTCGAAGGCTACTGGGATTCGCTCGATCCAATCTTCGAGTGGACCCCTCTGGAAAAATCCTTGCAGGGCTCGGCATTCCTGCGGCGTAAGGTGTTGCCGCGCAGACAAGCCGTCGTGGACCTCGCTCGCGAAATGGCCCGGCTCAACGACGAAAACCTGACCCGGGCGCGCCAGCGAATGCAGACAAGCCAGAAGGTGTTACACGACTTCCTTCTTCAGATGATGGCATTTACTCTTGGACTGGGAATCATTGTCGCGATATTGACGACCAGGCGCGTTGCCGTGCTCGAAGCGAAGCACAACGAGCAGACGAAACAGATCGAAGAGACACAGAACAATCTCCGCCGGCTATCCCGCCGCCTGGTGCAGACTCAGGAACTCGAACGGCAGGCGTTGTCGCGCGAACTGCACGATGAAGTCGGACAGATGATGACGGCACTGGGCATGGAACTGGGCCACCTCGAAACGCTACGGAACGGCAACCTCGACGCGTTCCGCACGCGCATCGAGGATGCAAAGAGGCTGAACGCCGATGCAATGCGTGCCATTCGCGACCTCGCGATGGGCCTGCGACCGTCGATGCTGGACGACCTCGGCATCGAGGCGGCGCTTCAGTGGCAGGGCCGTGAATTCTCGCGGCACACTGGTGTACCCGCAACGGTCCGCGTCGAAGGATCGCTCGACAACTTGAACGATCACCAGCGGACGTGCATTTACCGGATCGTCCAGGAAGCGCTGACGAACTGCGCACGCCACGCAAAAGCCAAGCGCGTCCTTGTTTCATTGCGCGCCGACGACCGCGGCGTGGCGTTGATCGTGCAAGACGACGGCATCGGCTTTAACGCCGCTGCGGCTCGCGGTGGCCTGGGGCTGCTTGGCATGCAGGAACGAGTGCAGGAACTCGAGGGCCGGCTATCGATTCAGTCAGAGCCAAAGAGTGGCACGACGATAAAGGCTGAACTGCCTGCGGGAGTGATGGCTTGAAGAAGATCCGTATCCTCATCGCCGACGATCACGGCATCGTGCGGAAGGGCCTTCGCCTTCAACTCGAACAGAATAATGAGTTCGAAGTTGTCGGCGAGGCAACCGAGGGCCGCGAAGCCGTGCGGATGGCCGAAGAGTTGGTGCCGGACGTCGTGATCATGGATATTGCGATGCCGAACCTCAATGGCATCCAGGCCACAACGCAGGTTGTGAAAAAGAACCCGCAGATCGGCGTCATCATTCTCAGCATGTACTCGGATGAAACCTACCTGATGCGAACGCTCGCTGCCGGGGCCAAAGGCTATCTATTGAAAGACAGCGCGGATGTGGATCTGCATCGCGCCGTTCAAGTGGTCGCTCAGGGAAAACCTTTCTTCAGCCCCGCAATCGCCGATACGCTTCTTGAAGACTACATGCGGCAGTTGCAACAAAGAGGACTTCAGGACTCGTACGACCTGCTCACGGAACGCGAAAAAGAAATCCTCCAACTGCTCGCGGAGGGTAAATCCAACAAGGATGTCGCGGGGATTCTGAATCTGAGCACGAACACGGTGGAAACACATCGAACCCGCATCATGCAAAAACTGGACCTGCACAGTACCGCAGAAATTGTGCTGTACGCTGTCCGCAAGGGTATCATTTCTTAAAACGCTAACCTGATTCGTTACTGAAAAATACAGGCAAGGCCGTATTCCTTGCCTGTCTGTGCTCCGACATACTTGATCGATCGGAGGTATTGATGACAAAAACGGCTGCCAGGGCAACCGGCCGCACGCGATTTCTTCAAGATGTCGCTGCAGCCAAAGAGCGGGTACTGATAGTGGACTACGATGGAACAATTGCGCCCTTCTCCGCGCACCGCCTTCGCGCGTTTCCATATCCCGGGATAGCGGAGTCGCTTCATCAAATCGCGACTTCGTGCAAGACGCGACTCATCGTTGCCAGCGGCAGGGCCGCGCATGAAGTCATCCCTTTGCTCGGCATGATTCCACCTCCGGAAATCTGGGGTACTCATGGAGCCGAGCGGGTATACGCCGACGGTCGATATGAAGAAATCGAGGTGACCCAGGACGCTCTGGAAGTACTCCTCAAGAGTGAAACGCGTTTGGAACGCGAAGGATTGGGCCACCTCCTGGAAGTCAAGCTGGCCGCCGTGGCCGTCCATTGGAGAGGCCTCAAACCCGCTGAAATACTTCAGGTCCGAACGAAGGCATACAAGGTCCTGGAGCCACTCGTTGCCAAATCCGGACTCGTCCTGACGGACTTCGAAGACGGCGTCGAAATCCGGCTCCGCACTGCGAACAAAGGCTCCGCGGTCCAGCATTTGCTGGGACAGTTAACTTCGGACGTACCTGTCGCTTATCTGGGCGATGACGTTACGGATGAAGATGCGTTTCGCGTCTTGAACGATCGTGGACTGACCGTCCTTATAAGCCCGAAAACCCGGTTCACGGCGGCTCAAATCTGGCTCAAACCTCCCGAAGAACTCCTCGAGTTCCTGAAAGCCTGGATTCGAGCCTGCGGAGGAAAGACTGCTGCAATGCCCGCGTAACCCGTTTTTCCAGTAAAAATACGGTACATGCCGTATTTCACGAGACGATGCAGGCCGGTATCGTTCGAGCCTTAGTCCTCCAACATTCTCTGACCAGGGTGTGGATAGAGTCAAAACCGCGAACAGTGTCCACACCCTATTTTTTCTTCTGCGCCGTGTGGTACGCCTCAAACGCCATATAAAAGAAAAACGCGATCCGGACCCAACTGAAGGTGTCGTCCACACTGTCCGGAACCGTGTTGACCAGGATGGAGAGGGCAGCGAATATCCCGACGTGAGCGGCGGCTTTCTTGTACTCGCCGTTGTAAATTGCGCCGACTCCCGGAATGAATCCTAACCAGAACGCTTTTCTCGGCCCCTTCGGATCGGTTTGAGGTCGTGCAGCCGGCTCGGCAACCGGGACCCGCGAAGCTTCGGAATAGTTGGGGGGATACGCGGGCCGAACTTCCGCCGGACGAACCTCAATCACATGCCGGCCTGACGAAAGGTCGCGTCTCAACCGCTCGAGATCAGCGCGGACCTCGGAAGCATGTTGATACCGAAACCGCCTCTCCTTTTCCAGAGCCTTATAAATGCTCCGATCAAGGTCGGCAGGAACGCCGGGGTTCAATCGAAGGACCGGAACCGGAGTTCGATTGAGAATCGCATCGAACACAAGTGCGGCACTTGACGCTGCAAACGCCTGCGCGCCTGTCGACATTTCGTACAAGAGCAGTCCCAGTGAAAAAAGGTCGGTCCTCCCATCGACTTCTTCCGCGCGCGCCTGCTCGGGCGACATGTATGCGACGGTGCCGAGCGTCGTACCGGGCGATGTGAGGTCTTTGCCGGCAGTCGTGGAAACGTCGGTGCCGATGGCGCTAGACGGGGCAAGCTTCGCGAGACCAAAATCCAGAATCTTCGCCTGGCCGTAACGCGTGACGAAAATGTTCGCCGGCTTGATGTCGCGATGGATGATCCCTTTTGCATGAGCCGCGTCGAGCGCATCCGCGATCTGAATGCCGATATCTAGAATGTCCTCGAGCCGCATTGGCTGTCCCTGAATTCGCTCCTTCAGGGTTAGTCCGTCGAGGTACTCCATCACGATAAAGGGACGGCCGCTGTACTCGCCTATGTCGTAAATAGTGCAGATTTGAGGATGATTGAGCGCGGACGCCGCGCGAGCCTCGATTCGAAATCGCTCGAGCGCCTGCGGATCCTTCGACCATTCCAACGGCAGGAACTTCACAGCCACGGGACGACCAAGCCGCACATCCTCTCCCTTGTAGACGACACCCATACCTCCGGCGCCAAGCTGTTCGAGGATTTTGTAGTGCGAAACGGTCTGCCCGATCATGCGGTCCATGGTAACAAATGCTTATCGTCTCCATAACAGTAATGACTTTGATTCGGATCAAAGGGCCGGTAGAGAATGTGATCGAAGGAGACAATATGAATATCAACATCGGGATTAATGAACCAGACCGGAAAGAAATCGCGGAAGGGCTCTCAAACCTGCTTGCCGACACTTATACGCTCTATCTCAAAACCCATAACTTTCACTGGAACGTTACTGGTCCGATGTTCCAAACGCTTCATCTGATGTTCGAAGCTCAATACAACGAGCTTGCACTTGCTGTGGATTTGATCGCTGAGCGGATCCGCGCGCTCGGGCTGCCGGCGCCCGGAACCTACGGCGACTTTGCGGAACGGACCTCTATTAAGGAAGAACGCGGCGTGCCTGCAGCCGAACAGATGATTCGTCAACTGGTCGACGGTCAGGAAGCTGTGGTGAGGACGGCCCGTGCCATTTTCCCCACTGCCGATCGCGCGCATGACGACGTCACAGCTGATTTGCTCACCCAACGCATGCAGGTCCATGAAAAGACGGCATGGATGCTTCGCAGCCTCATTGCCTGACCCGTGCCGAAGACTCACATGAAACTCTGCATGACAGGTCATCGTATGTAGCTGACGAGGTCTTCAATATGACGCGGATCATCGCCTGCATCGTCCTTGCTCTTTGTCTCGCAAGTATTGCCTTCGCTCAATCCACTGAACCGCTGCCACGGTTCGAGGCGGCGGACGTCCGGGTGAGCCCACGAAGCGTCAATCCCCAAACCGGGGGCGGGTTCATCCGGGGTGGCCGGTATCAATTCAGAAAAGCGACCATGGTGGATTTGATTTCCTCCGCCTATGGTGTCGAGCCGGACAAAGTGCATGGGGGACCGAGCTGGCTCGAATCGGACCGGTTCGACATTGTCGCCAAAGCTCCGGCAAACACTACAAACGAGACCGCAAAACTGATGCTCCGTTCGTTGCTGGCGGACCGCTTCAAGCTCGTGCTCCACAACGAAGACAAACCAGTCACGGCATACGCGCTCACCGTTGCCAAAGGCGGCCCGAAGATGAAGGAATCCGCCGCCGGCGCTACCCAATGCCAGGGTGTGCCGCAGACTCCCGCGCCGGGGGTAGTTCCGTATAGCGTCGTCGCCTGCCGCTGCATAACGATGGAGGTTCTGGCACAAGTCCTTCCACAGCTGGCGTCAGCCTACTTTGCCAATCCCGTGATGGACCGGACGGAACTTAAGGGCTTTTTCGAATTTGAGCTCAAGTGGACCGGCAGGGGCCAGCTTGCCGCGGCCGGAGCCGACGGCATAACCATCTTCGATGCGGTCGAAAAGCAACTCGGGCTCAAACTCGACCTCCAGACAAAACCGTCGCCCGTTATCGTCGTCGACAACGTGAGCCCGAAACCCACAGACAACGTACCCGAGATCGCGAAGCTCCTGCCTCCGATCTCGACCGAGTTCGAAGTGGCGGACATCAAACCCAGCATGCCGAATGGTCCTCAACAGGGGAACATTCAGCCCAGCGGCCGCATCGATCTGCAGGGCCTGCCTCTCAAACAGATCATGTTGATCGCCTGGGACACTGCTGAAGACCTGATCGTCGGGCCGAAGTGGATGGAGACTGAACGCTTCGACGTCGTCGCGAAAGCGCCCTCGGATGTTTCCATCTCCGGCGTCAATGTCGACGTCGACACCCTTCGCGGGATGCTGCGCGCGCTGTTGATCGATCGCTTCAAGATCACGACCCACACCGAAGAACAGCCGGTAAATGCATTCACACTTCTGGCAAACAACCGCGAAACAAGAATGAAAAAGGCAGATCCGTCCAGCCGGTCGGTTTGCAAACGTAATACGAACACCGCAAATCGGAATCCTGCGCTCGGCGTAGGGTTCACCTGCACGAACACGACAATGGCGCAGCTTGCCGAGCGACTTGCTGGAATGGCCCCCGGTTATATCCAGGGCCACCCCGTCGTCGACGTAACCGGTCTCGAGGACGGCTGGGATTTCCCACTCCAATGGAGCGGCAGAGGTGTAATCGACGCTGCGGTAAGAGCAGCGGAGTCAGGCCCGGCCGGCGGTGTCAGCGCGGATCCCAACGGCGCGCTGACTCTGTTCGAAGCGATCGAGAAGCAACTCGGACTAAAACTCGAACAGCAAAAACAACGTTTACCGGTGATGGTTATCGATCACATCGAAAGGACGCCGACGGAAAACTAGGGTCCTGATTAGAAATACACTCTCTAATTCCGGCACCCCGACAGGGGTGCAAGAGAATTAGCCGGTGGTTAAGCGAGCAAAGCGAGCGCAACCACCGGTGACCGAATTCTGCACTTGGTTAACCTAACTACTGTTCTTGCGCGTCGTACTGTCCAAGCCGCCGAATCCAGATATTCCGGAAGCGAACAGGCTGCTGGTGATCCTGAATGACGAGTGCGTCCTCATCATGTGGAGTCCGGTACGTCGCGAGTGCGCGGTGGACCGTTGGACCCATTACTTCCTTCCGGTTGTGCAGGAGGACGCCGTTCAGAAAAACCGTCAGAGATGCGGGCCTCAAGAGTTTCTCGCGCTCGAATTTCGGCGCCTCGAACACGATGTCGTACGACTGCCACACGCCGGGTCTGCGGGCAGGGTTGACCAGCGGCGCCCATTGACCGTAAATGGCGCCGAGTTGGCCATCGGCGTACGTAGGGTTGTCGTGCGAGTCCAGGACCTGCACTTCGTAACGCCCCTGAAGAAAAATGCCGCTATTACCTCGATTTTGACTCGACCCACTAATCTGTGCGGGCGCGGCGAATTCGACATGAAGCTGAACATCCCCGAACTTTTCCTTCGTTCTGAGGTCGCCCGAGTTTGGAACGACTTCGAGATAGCCGTTTTCAACTTTCCACATTTGACGCGTCGGTACCCATTGCGACAAGTCTCGGCCGTCGAAGAGGACTATGGCGTCGGACGGGGCGCCGCCAGGCTGCAAAGCCGGCGTGACGACTCGCGGATGCGGACGCGCCGGATCGTGAACGTGATAAGGCAAACCGGGAAGCATCGGCGTATCGGTATAACCGAGATTTGGATTCGCCGTTTGCCCGAAGATGAAAACGGCGAACACCAGACCAACACCTGCCAAAGCAATTCGCATCATGATGACCTCGCTTGGTTCTGCCTGCCATCATGGCTATCGTCGCCATTCACCGCAAGAACATCATCGAAAACCTTGCAGTCGGTAATCGACCGCATTCATAGTTCGTTGACGAAGCGCGGTTCCGGATCGGCCAATGTGGGAGGTTTCCATGTCGCGACTAATCTTAGTCCTGTTGATGCTCGTTATGCAGGGTGCGCCGACCGCACCTCCAGTTACGGAAAATCCCAACAGCATTTCGCCGGGTGAATTCCTGATCGACCCGCCGACACTCATCAATCTGGGCTTCGAGTGGTTCGTTCAGGGCGACGAAAACCGAAACGCTACAGTTGGCGTGTCCTACCGCAAAAAGGGTGAGACGGCCTGGCAGCCGGCTCTGCCGATGCTGCGTCTGAAGGGTGAACGTGTTTACCAGGCGTCGCAGGTCGACGTCATTGCGCCCAACATGTTTGCCGGCAGCATCCTCGATCTCGAGCCCAACACCGAATACGAAGCCCAATTCGCGATGTCGGATCCGGATGGAGTCCGCGGAGACGGGCGGCGCATCATCACCGTTCGCACAAGGCCGGAGCCGCAGCCGTATCCGGGCGGCCGCGTGCTTCACGTCTACCCGCACGGTTTCAAGGGACAGAAGATCGAACCGTCCTTTGAAGGACTGATGTGCGCCTACAACTACTGGTGCGCCGGAACGGACTGGGCAACTTCAGGGCGACCGCGCGTCAGACCGGGCGACACCATCCTGGTTCATGCGGGCGTGTACAAATACAACCGCTACGAATACACGAACGACGCCTCGGTCAATCGGACCCTGCCACTCGATGGCACCTACTACTTCACCGCCGATGGCACGCCGGAAATGCCCATCGCGATAAAGGCGGCCGGCGACGGCCCCGCGATTTTTGATGGCGCCGGGAACTTCGCTTTGTTCGATGTGCGCGCCGCCGATTACACCTACTTCGAGGGTCTGACCTTCCAGAACGCTGAAATCGCCATACTGGCGGGCACCCAGTTCCTTGCCGGTTCGAAGGGACTAACCGTAAAGAAAAGCCGATTCGAAAACGTCGGCGCAGGCGTCTTCAGCAACTATTCGGGCTCGAGTCATTTCTATATTGCTGACAACTGGTTCTATGGACGCAACGACCCGAACCATCTCATCGGATGGAATGGACCTCAACTATGGGCAAAGTTCGCGGGCGTGGAGGGACAGATATTCCCTCCGAAGATGGCTTCCTACGTTGCAGTGAAGCTTTACGGACCGGGACATGTCGTCGCGTACAACTACATCGCAGACTTCCACGACGGTATCAATGTCGAAACGTACGGAAATCCGGATGGGTCCGTGGCTTCGGGCCCCGATATCACCGAAGGACCGAAATATCCTCCTCGCGAGTATTGGGATCGCCGGCCGGTAGCAATCGACTTCTACAACAACTACATCACCAACTCGCACGACAATCCCATAGAGACCGACGGCAGCATGCACAACATACGGGTGATGCGGAACATGCTCATCAACCACCCGTCGCACGCGTTCTGCAATCAGCCGGCGCTCGGAGGGCCCGTCTACTGGATCCGAAACATCGCATACAACCTGCCCGGTGGCTCCTCGCGGCTGACGAACGGATCGATGGGCGTCATCTTTTATAACAATACGATTCTCTCGGAGACGACGGGTAATCCGCAGAACACGCACTGGCGGAACAATCTGATGTTGGGACAAAACTCGAATCCGACGATCTTCAGCATCACAACGAACACGAACTACACGTCGTCGGATTACAACGGCTTCCGGCCAAACCCGGGGGCCGCCGTGGCATTCCGCTGGAATTCACCGCCGGCCGGCGTTGCGATCGATCCGCTGGGTCCTGGACGACGGCCCGATCTCCAAACGCGCGAATACGCGACGCTCGCGCAATACAGCCAGGCGACCGGACAGGATCGGAACAGCACCCTTGTCGATTACGACATTTTCATGAATGTCCGCCGGCTCGACGCCCAGGATGTCGCCAGTCTGCAGAAGATCTACAAGGCGGAAGACTTTGATTTCAGACTCAAGCCCGGCTCGGCTGCCGTCGATCGAGGCACCGTCCTGCCCAACGTGACGGACCGGTTCGCAGGAAAGGCGCCGGATCTCGGAGCGCTGGAATCCGGTGCGCCTGTTCCGCGGTATGGCCCACGGCCGTAGGAGTATTGAATATTTGGGACTGCTACCACGTTCCGCCAAGTCTGGTGTAACGGGCCTGGGCGACTTCGGTTACTTGTTGCCGGACATGCGGATACTTATCGAGCATGACGCGGAAGGTTTGGCGTGAAAGGGAGACGCAGAGGCAGGGTTGAACAGTCCGAACAGTTGCGGTTCGCGAAGTATCCCTCAGGAGTGCAATCTCGCCGAAGAAATCCCCGTCCTGGAGAACACCGAGCGTTTGAGGCACACCGCTGGAATCCGCCCGCTCGACGACGGCTGTTCCTCGGACGATGATGTAGAAGCGGCTGGCCGTGTCGCCTTCGTGGACGATCACGCGACCGGCGGGGATTTGTTCGGTGGTCAAGTGGCCGGTCAGGTCCGCCAGGAGCGATTCGTCCAGGCCGGCCAGGATCGGCAGATCTTTGAGCCGTTGAATGTCGACTTCGACGTTGTCTCCCTGAAACCGGAAGCCGGCCTGCTTTTTCCACATGCGCGCATACGCTCCGTCACGATCCAGCAACTGTCCATGAATGCCGCGTTCAATCAATTCTCCATTCTTGAAAACGAAAATCATGCCTGCCTCCGCGGCGGAGGCAAGGCGGTGCGTGACAAAGACCAGAGTGCGGCCCTGCGACACTTTGTTGATTGTTGCATTCAGCGCCTGCTCTGTCTGCGGGTCCAGCGCGGACGTGGCTTCGTCCAACAGCAGAATCGCCGGGTCGCGGACCAGCGCTCGCGCAATCGCCACCCGCTGTCTCTGGCCGCCGGACAACCGGCCACCTCGCTCGCCCGCCATCGTGCGGTATCCATCGGGCAACGACTGAATGAAATCGTGAATTTCGGCAGCACGAGCAGCGGCCTCGACTTCCTCATCTGTGGCGTCTGGCCGGCCAAGCCTGATGTTTTCCAGAAGTGTCGTATCGAAGAGGAAACTGTCCTGGAATACGACACCGATCTGATTGCGCAGGGACTGCTGGCTTACATTCCGGAGGTCGCAGCCATCAATAGCCACGCTGCCTGAATCCGGATCGTAAAAACGCATGAGGAGGCTGAGCATGGTGCTTTTTCCCGAACCACTCGGCCCGACAAGAGCGACGGATGAACCCCGGGGAATTGTGACGTTGACATCCCGCAGTGTCGGTTGCGATTTGGAATACCCGAAGGTCACGCTGCGGAATTCGATCTCTCGAGACAAACGCGGCAGAAAAGAGGCATGCGGAGAGTCCGCGATTTCGGACGACTCTTCAAGAAGTTCTTCGATTCGCCGCAGTCCCGCGGCAGCGGGAGGCAAGTGCCCGAGATACTCGGTGGCGTAGAGAAGCGTGTAGCTCATCGTAATGAACAACGCTTGAAACGAAGCGAGAGTCCCGATAGTTAAACTGCCGTTGAAAGCCATCGCCGCCCCGACACCGAGCGTGGCGATCTGCAGGATCAGGATTGCTACTTCGGCTGACCGCTCGAGCAGGGCTGTGAGGAATCCGACTCGTACGCTGGTGCGTAGGAGTTCTGCATTTCGCGTCAGAAATCCTCGGATCGAGGGCCGCTCGAGGTTGAATGCCTTCACCACAGGCTGTGCCGAAACGTTTTCCTGAACGGTTGTGAGAATATCGGCTTCTTTCGACTTCCTCCGGTAACTGGCGTCGGACACTTTCGGCACAAGCGACCTCGGCACCAGAAGGCACCACGGCCAGATGGCCAAAGCGATCAATGCCAGGCGCCAATCGAGGAAGATGAGAACGATCGTGCTGGTCAGGCAGTCGAGAGCCGGAAGCAATCCCCATGGCACGACTGTTCTCAATGCTTCTTCGACGGAAGCCAGATCTGTTGAAAAGCGCGACGTGATTTCACCGCCTCGCGTCCGTGCATAAAAATTCAGCGAGAGCTTCTGGAGGTGTTCAAACAGCCTGGAACGCAGATCGCCAAGGAGGCGGGAGTGAATGCGTGTGACGAGATAGTCTCTTCCGAAACCGGCGGCTGCAAGCGAGATTGCAGTGACCGCTAGAAAAAGGATCGTCATGATCAGCGCCTGGCGATCCTTTTCCACCAACGCCCGGTCGATGATGAACTTGAGACTCAAAGGAATCAGCGCGCCAAAGGCGGTTTCGAGGAGCAGAACCGTTAGAACGACGAGCGACTCGAAGCGGTAGGGATGCAGATATGCCAGCATACGGCGCACGAACCACACCGTGCCGGGGCTGCTTTTTAAATGGTCCAGCTCGTCTGTCATGCAACGCCTTCGCGCAATATCGTAAGCGATGGCATATCGAAACAGTTCGATCCGTTTTTCTATGCGCTTGACACGCCGCTATACTCCTCGAACTGATGGACACGACCCTTTTGCAAAAATCAACGTGGACGAAGATCGGCCCTCGATCGAGAACGTTCCGCAAGAAGTTCTTCGCGGAGGCAACCGACAAGGACTGGAATGACTGGCGCTGGCAGCTTCGCAACTCCATCCGCAGTCTCGGCGACCTCAGCCGTGTTCTGCAACTGTCCGAAGATGAGCGCACCGCGCTGGAACGACACACGGGCGCCCTTCCCGCCGGCATTACGCCGTATTATGCGAGCCTTCTGGGCGACCACGCCCTGGATCCGTTACGCCGAACGGTCGTGATGGTCAATGACGAGTACGTGAAGGCGCCGGAGGAATCCGTCGATCCACTGAATGAAGATGGGGACAGCCCGGTCCCCGGCCTGGTTCACCGCTACCCGGATCGGGTCCTTTTCCTTGTTACCGGCACCTGCGCGGTTTATTGCCGGTATTGCACGCGGTCCAGAATGGTTGGCGATCCGGGAGGTGAGTATCAGTTCAACGTCGCGCAATGGCAGAAGGCCATCGACTATATCGCCGACACTCCGGCGATCCGCGATGTGCTCTTGTCGGGAGGAGATCCTCTGGTGCTTTCCGACGAGCGGCTGGAGTGGCTCCTGGACCGGCTGCACCGGATTCCGCACGTCGAATTCCTCAGGATCGGCAGTAAGGTGCCGGCGGTACTGCCACAGCGCATCACGCCAGGCCTGGTCCGGATGTTGAAGCGCTTTCATCCATTGTTCATGAGCGTTCATTTCAACCATCCCGAGGAACTCACTCCCGAGGTGGCCGCGGCCTGCTGCCGTCTGGCAGATGCCGGCATTCCGCTGGGAAGCCAGACGGTGTTGCTCAAGGGCATCAATGATGACCTGGAAATACTGAGGAGGCTGTTCCACGGGTTGCTGAAGATTCGTGTCAAACCCTATTACCTTTTTCAGGCGGACCTGGTGGCCGGTACACGCCATTTCCGCACATCGGTCGATCGCGGATTGGAACTGATGAGGGGACTTCGAGGATTCACAACCGGCTATGCGGTCCCCTACTATGCGATCGATATACCGCAAGGCGGCGGTAAGACTCCATTCCTGCCGGAATACTGCCTTGGCCGTGAAGGTGACGAACTGATCCTCAGGAACTACGAAGGACGCGTTTATCGCTTCTACGACCCTGTATGAGGATCGGGCTGGCTTACGATCTTCGAGAAGAGTATTTGAGGCGTGGATATGGGGAAGAAGAAACTGCGGAATTCGAGAGTCCCGAAACCATCGACGCCATCGACTCCACTCTGGTCGCACTGGGTCACGGGACGGATCGCATCGGTCATGTTGAACAACTCGTTGCCCGCCTGGCGGCGGGTGACCGATGGGATCTGGTATTCAATATCACCGAAGGTTTTCATGGGTTCGGTCGCGAAGCGCAAGTCCCGGCATTGCTGGAAGCTTTCTGCATTCCGCACACGTTTTCCGATTCGCTCGTGCTCGCGCTGGGACTGCACAAGGGGATGACGAAGCGGATCGTCCGGGATCTTGGAATTCCCACGCCGGCTTTCACGGTCATTGAATCGGAATCCGAGTTAAAGCGCGTGGTCCTCAGTTACCCTCTGTTTGCAAAGCCGGTGGCTGGAGGAACGAGCATCGGCATATCCGGTTCATCGAAAGCGCAAACGCCGCAGGAACTCGCCTCAGTTTGTGTCCGGCTGCTGGAGAAATTTCGGCAACCGGTGCTTGTGGAATCGTTTCTGCCTGGTCGCGAAATGACGGTTGGCATGGTCGGCACTGGCGATCGGGCGCGGGTCCTGGGCGTCATGGAAGTCATGCTGAATGCCGCGGCTGAGCCGGACGCCTATTCGTACGCCAACAAGAAATATTACGAAGCTCGCGTGCGTTACCAACTTGCCACGGACGCCGCCGCTGAAAGCGCCGCCGCCCTCGCGCTTAGTGTCTGGCGCGGGCTGGGATGCAGGGATGCAGGGCGGATCGACTTTCGGTGTGACGCCGCCGGTGTTGTTCACTTCCTCGAAATCAATGCGCTGGCGGGCCTCCATCCCGTGCACTCCGACATCGTCATTCTCTGCCGGCTGCTCGGCATTCCCTATCGCGAGCTCATTCAAATGATCGTCACGTCCGCTTCGGAGCGGATCTGACATGCCGGCACGCGTCGCGATCGTTTGCAACGATCCAAAACCATCCTCGCCTGACAGACACTGGATCTGGCGTTCTTCCGGCGGAAGCAGGATTTCGAAAGACAACTTCATCGACCAATGCGACCGCGGCATTCTTGATACGGCTCGTGTGATCGCAAGCTTCCTGGCGGAAGCAGGCTACGCGGCCAGCATCTTCCCGATCAGCGATGTGCAACAGCTCCTGAGCATCCTTCATCAGGATCGCCCGGACATCATTTTCAACTGTTGCGAGTCGTTCAATGGCAGTGCAGCCGGAGAGATGAACGTCGCATCGACATTCGAGCTCGCCGGTATTCCCTATACGGGCTCCACCGCGCTGACGTTGGGCATCGCGCTAAACAAGGGAATCGCCAAAGCTCTGTTTCGGACCCACGGAGTGCCGACGCCGGACTTTGCGATATTCGAGGAACCCCCGTCGCCGGAAATGGCGCGCGGGCTGAAACCGCCGCTGATCGTGAAGCCGGTAAGTGAAGATGCGAGTGTCGGCATCGATGCGGGCGCGATCGTGTATGACTATCCGGCCCTGGAGCAGCGGGTGCGATTTGTGCTGGATCAGTTCCGCCAGCCGGCCCTGGTGGAAGAATTCATCGATGGCCGTGAAATGCACGCTGCGCTGCTCGCGTCATCCCGGGAGCAACTGACCGCTCTGCCTGTCTCGGAGATTCTATTCGAAGACATACCCGCCGGCGCCCCGCGCATCCTGGGTTACGAAGCCAAATGGCTGCCTAACACCAGGGCTTATGCGGCTACAATCCAGCGCTGTCCAGCGGAAATCGATCCGGTTCTTGCGGAGCGCGTGCAAACCATCGCCCTGGCTGCGGCGCGCGCGGTGGGGTTGCGAGACTACGGCCGCATCGATCTTCGGATTCGGGAAAAGGACAACGCCATTTTCGTTCTGGAAGCCAATCCCAATCCCGAGATTGTCGCCGAGTCCGGCATGGTTATTGCCGCTCGAGCCGGCGGTCTGTCGCATGGCGATATGGTCCGCCAAATCCTGCAACGGGCCCTCGAACGGTCGTCAAACGAGGGGAATCAACTGCGATGAGTACCATTATTCGTCCGTTCCTGGGCTCGGACAGCGAGAGCGTCCTCAGTCTTTTGAAGGCCACCAGGAATTTCAGTGCTGCGGAAATCTCCATTGCCGAGGAGTTGCTCGGAATCAGCGCGCAACCGCTCCAGCAGGATTACTTCGCCTTTGTGGCAGTCGCCGATGCAGCAGACGTCATACAGGGTTTCGTCATCATCGGACCCGTTCCCGCGACGGCCGGGACCTGGAACCTCTATTGGATTGCGGTTGACCCCGCACACCATGGATCCGGTGTCGCGGACACACTGGACTCTTTCGCCGAGTCCTTTGTTAGAAATCGTGGAGGCTACTGGCTCCTGGCAGAGACCAGCAGCCAGCCCGGCTACGTTCGCGCACGCGGGTTCTATCGCAAGCAGGGCTACCTCGAGCTTGCGCGAATTGCCGACTATTACAAACCCTCCGACGACATGATCATTTACGGTAAGCGATTGTCCGTCTCCCAGGGGCATTGATGGATACATTCAAGGCTGCAGACCAACCATCTGCGCGCCCTGGGGCCATTTCTAAAACCGATATCCGATTCGGACCTATCCTCCTTTGCCTCGACCAGCCCGGAAGCTGATCGTCCGGCAGAAGGTAATGCGATAGCTTCGGAGGAAAACTGACAGGCGGGGTGAATTATCCACCTTACCGTATACTCCCCTTCACGATGCTCCAGACGTCGGCAATACGGTTCATCTTCATTGCGGCGTTCATCTTCTTTCAGGCGCCGCGCTCGGACGTCCTGCGAGGCGAGTACGGGCGCTACCGGGCAAACAACGACCTCCTCTCTTACCGTCTGGATATCCGGGTCGATCCCGAAAAGAAATTTCTCAGCGGGAAGAACACCATCCGTTTCCGCACGCTTCGAGACGACACGCGCATCCAACTGGATCTGGCACCCAATCTCAACATCGACCGGATTCTGTTCGGAGACGTCACTCTCCGATATGAACGCGAGCTCAACGCGGTCTTCGTCGATTTTCCGGAAACGCTCAAGGCAGGGCGCGTGGTCGCTATCGACTTCCACTATTCCGGCGTCCCGCAGGAAACCGGCAGGTTCGGAGGGATTACGTTTCGCAAAGATCCGTCCGGCCATCACTGGATCAACACGGCCTGCGAGGGGCCCGGGGCGAGCATGTGGTGGCCGAACAAAGACCAGTGGCGCGACGAGGTCGAACGGATGGAAATCCGTGTTGCGATTCCCAACGATCTGGTGGACGTTTCCAACGGCAGGTTCATCGGCAAGACGGATCTCGGCGATGGATACACGCGATGGGACTGGCTCGTTCAATACCCGATAAACAACTACAACGTCTCGCTGAACATCGGCAACTACACGCACTTCACGGACCGGCTCGGCGACATGACACTCGACTTTTACGCTCTTCCGGAAAACCTGGAGAAGGCGCGACGGCAGTTCGTCCAGGCGAAGTCCATGCTCGAGGCATTCCAGAAATTCTTCGGCGATTACCCGTTCAGGAAGGACGGCTACAAGCTGATCGAGGTTCCCTATTCCGGCATGGAGCATCAGAGCGCCGTCACTTACGGCAACCGCTTCGCCAACGGTTACCTCGAACGCGATTGGACGGGCGTCGGCGTCAGCCTGAAATTCGATTTCATCATCATTCATGAAAGCGCGCACGAGTGGTTCGGAAACAGCGTTTCTGCAGCCGACGTGTCCGATATGTGGATTCACGAAGGATGGGCCACTTATCTGGAGTGCCTCTACGTGGAACATGCGTTCGGTTACGACGATGCGCTGAGGTACATCAACGGGTACAAGTCGCGAGTCCAGAACCGAACGCCGATCATCACGACGCGCGGACTCCACAGAGAGCCTTCGCAGGACATGTACTTCAAAGGAGCGCTTTTCCTGAATACGCTTCGCAGCGTCGTGAATGACGACAAACGCTGGTGGAAGCTTATTCGCGATTTCTACGAACGTTTCGCGTACCGGAACATCATGACCGAGGACGTCGTGCAGTTCTTCAACGAGAAAACAAAGACGGATCTGACGCCGCTCTTCGACCAGTATTTGCGCCACGCGGAACTGCCGGCGTTGGAACTGAAGTTCGATAAAACGAACAGCAGCGCGTCCTACCGCTGGGTTGCCGACACAAAGGGATTCGCAATGCCGGTACGTGTCGGTAAGAAAGGTCAGTGGCAGATCATCCAGCCGACGTCCGAATGGAAGTCGATGCCGTGGGCGCCGGCAAACGAAGAATTCGAAGTGGCGACGGATCTGTACTACGTCAAGGTCATCCGCTAAGGCTGGATTGCTTTTCGCAGTGCGGCTTCCCCGCCGGTCACCGGCAGCACGACAGAGCTTTGATCCAGGTCCACACGGAGCTCGGTCCCCGCTTTGGGCCAGAGCGTGAACTCTTTGTCGCTGGACATGATCATCATCCCGATCCGCTTCCCGACGGACACGATCTGATCGTCGGGTTGAAGGCTGAACGTGAGCGTCACAAACTTTCCCGGCTCGAGTGGTTTGCCATGGGCTTTCGAGCGGTAGTTTCCGCCGTCCGACAATGATTTCCAGTTCTGCGGATCGGCCCAGCCGCGCGTAATCAGTCCGGCGGTGCCGCCCGGCGGCCCGGTCCATGGAAGTTCCACGAGCCACACGGAGAGGTTCAGCGCCGGCCTGTTGGATGCGATGCGCAACGTGACGCTGGAGTAACCGGACAGATGAACCGGTTCGACGAGTTCCGGCGTCGCATAGATCAGCCGGTTGTTCGACTGCTCAATTTGAGCGAGTTGGCCGCCGCTGAACTGAACGTCGTCGACCAGAGTCTCGACACCCTGCGGAACTTCCCCTGGCCGGAGGTCAAGACCGCCACGAGTAACTCCTCCCGAATACAGATGCAGCTTCACCGGCTTTGACGCCGGATTTGGATAGTCTTCATACGCCGTTGGCTGCTGCGCATTCGCGCCTTCACGCACGATCCAGGCATGGGCTTCCTTCTCGACCCCGTTTTCGATGCCGTAGAGGTAACGGGAGAACCACTTGTTCCGCATCTCGAGAGGCGGCGCCCCGCCGTGTCCGCCCTGATGGTAATAAGCCATCAGCGGGATCCTGCGTTTCTTGAGCGCTTCGTAAATACGCACACTGTGTTCGGGAACGACATTCCAGTCGTTGAAGGCGTGCGACATGAGCGTTGCCGCGCGGACCTTCCGAACGAGCGGCAACAGATCGCGCGACACCCAGAAATCGTTGTAGTCGCCGGTCATGCGATCGCGGCCGGCAGCCATCACGCCATCGCGAATGATTTTGTTGCAGAGATCGCGCCGTTCGGTATCCCCGCTGTTGATGAAGTCGTAAAGGAAGTCGATGTCTTCGCCGAGCCAGCCGCCTGGATGCCGGACGAGGCCGTTGGAACGATAGTAATGATAGTAGGACGTGTTTGGCGCAATCGGAATGATGGCTTCCAGTCCCTTCACTCCGGTTACCGCGGCGGCGAGCGCGAGCGTGCCGCCGTACGATGTTCCCGTCATGCCGACCTTGCCGGTCGACCACGACGTGGCGCTCACTTCGTCGCTTCCGGTCGCGGTCGTGAATCCCTTCGCCCGCCCGTTGAGCCACTCGATCACAGCCTTAGGGGCAAGCCGCTCCGGCGGCCCGCCGACCGTCGGACAGCCCTGCGAGAGTCCAGTGCCGGGCGCTTCGGAATGCACTACCGCAAAGCCGCGCGGAACCCAAATGTTGACCTCAGAGTTCGAAACGCGGGGACGGTTATCGCGGAAAGGAATCGGCGGTGTCGGAATGCGCGGCGGAGACACCGCGCCCAGTTCCTGGTTCACGTTCCAGAGCGAGGTGCGCGGCCCCGACGTGCCCGCATAGTACGGACTCGATTCATAGACGACCGGCACCTTGAGCCCCTCCGTCTCCGTCTGCAGCGGACGCGTCACGTCGACGTGAACACGATCCTTCGTTCCATCGCCGTCGGAATCGAATTCGGTCTCGACCCAGAGTTCCTGCCGGATCCACTGCGACTGGTCCGTGAAGGCAGGCACAATCTGAGCTTGTCCGTTGAGGAAAACCGGCCCGGCCCGGGATTGTTCCTGCGGGCCGGCAAGAAACGGGAGCGCAACGAACGCAGCGGCGAGTACGAATCCACGAGCCGGAATCATTCGGTCAAGGTACCAGATGAACCACAGCAACTGACGAAAAATGGCAGCACCAAAAACAAAAATGGACGGCTCCATGCCGTCCGTTTTGTTTTCGAATTGAGAGGCTTTTACTGACGCTTACGAACTGCGCCGGCGATCAAAGAGAGAGATCCCAGGACAAGCAACGTCAAGCTCGCCGGTTCGGGAACCGGGACGCCATCCACGACGATGTTGTCGATCGAATAGTCGCCAAAAGCACCGGCGGCATTCCGTCCCGTGAATGTCACATCCGTCAGACCTGTCCAGCCGTTGAAGGTGACCAACTGGAAATCATCAGCCCCTCCCGCACCATCGCGAATTCCGTCGAGCGTCACGAGCATGCTCAGAGGACCGCCGATAAGCCGGTTGGCAGTGATGTAAACGTAGAAGAAATCGTTCAATGGATCGTTGGGAAGCCACAGTTCGGCGACATCAACCTGGTTCAACGTGAACGTGCCGCCACCGATTTGCGTCATCGTGACTGCCTGGCCTAAGTTATTTGCCTTTTCAGCAGTCAGGTAGGAGCTACTCGCGTTGCGAGCAAAAGGGCCCAAACTGTCGATGATATGGAAATGCCCTCCGTTGAAGTCGTAGCCGGTCGACGACACAAAGGTCTGGATCGCGTTACCGGTGTTCGGGATATCGTCGAATACGATGGTGGCGGCGTTGGCTGCACCAGCCATGCACAGAAACAGGGCCAGAACTGAAATGGTGATCCTGGTTTTCATGATTAACCTTCCGTGTTGCGGTTTGTTCGTTTTTGCGGGATCAGTCTCAATGCACAACGGTGCCCAAATACGTAATCCATCGCGTTTTTCGTAAGTGAAAGAAATCAATAGGTCAGAAGATCGATGCGGCGGAGCGTCACCCTGGACATGCCGCCCTTGAAATGTAACCGAATCTGACACCGAGTCCGATCAAGCCAATCAACCGCCCGTTAACTGATTGATGTCTAAATCCATTAGAGGCTTTCCAGATCCGCCGTCGCAACCGTCAACTTTAGCTTACAGTTCTTGCGACTTCGAACGTGTTCGGGTAGAGCTGGACCGCGTTGTTCATGAAGAAGCCAAGCGATAAAACCGCAAATCAAAATTGAGCACCGCCCGTTTTCCCCTCCACTCCCCCCTGCCGTGACTGCTAGAATTCGAATCACGCGCCCGTAGCTCAGCCCGGATAGAGCGTTGGTCTCCGGAACCAAAGGCCAGTGGTTCGAATCCACTCGGGCGTATGAAGCGTCGGTGAACAACCGGCGCTTTTTCTTTATGTGGCCGGACAAATCTGTTGTCGATAACCTCTAAGTATGGTCTCTTCCCCTGATGATTCGGCCACTCCTTATTGTTCTTCTGCTTACAACAACGCTGCTTGCATTTGCAGCCGACCACTACTGCCCGGCATATCCAGCCGCGCAGCGGCGTTCTGATTCTGATCGGCGCGATCTGGAGCGGCGACCTCGGACGTTCAATGCCGTTCGAGATAAAGATCAGCGGCCACGCCCTCTGAGTGTTGCTTCGATGAACTTCATCGATGGCCAGATCTTTGGGGAAATGGCTGCCGCGGGCATCGAGAGCGCGCCGTTGTCGAGCGACACGGAGTTTCTTCGCCGCGTGACACTGGATTTGACGGGACGAATCCCGTCGCCCGAACGCGTCCGGGAGTTCACGACAAGTGACAATCTGTACAAGCGTACGGACCTGATCGATTCGCTGATGCAGTCGGCGGAGTTCGTCGACTACTGGACGTTCCTCTTCGCAAACAAGTTCGAAGTCACGAGCCGCTACTACAACTTCATCGGAGTTCCGGGCCGTAACCTCTTTTACAACTTCCTTCGTGATTTCGTCGCGCGCGACCGTTCGTACGCGGAAGTCGCCGGCGAGATGATCTCTGCGGGCGGCGACACGCATGTCAACGGACCGGGCAATTTTCTGATTCGCGGTATGCAGCAGGGCGATCCCATCCAGGATACGTGGGACACGATTACGGATCGCATCACGACTCGCTTTCTCGGCGTGAAATCCGAGTGCATTTCCTGTCATAACGGCGCGCGGCATCTCGAGGAGATCAACCTGTATCTGTCGGCGCGGAAGCGTGAAGAGTTCTGGCGGCAGTCGGCATTCCTCTCGCGAATGACGCTCAATCAAATCCCTGTCGATGCTTTCAACCAACAATGGCACTTCCTGATCGTCGACCGCTCGACCGGTTTTTACAGCGCCGCAGGCATTGACGTGAACAATGCCGGCCCACGGCCGCCGCGACGCGGCAGTTACACGCCGGCATACATGTTTACAGGCGAGGAACCGAAGTCCGGCAACTGGCGCGTTGAACTGGCGCGGATGGTTACCTCGGATCGGCAGTTTGCGCGGGCGACGGTGAACTACATCTGGGCGCACTTCTTCAAATACGGCATTGTCGATCCGCCCGATGGGTGGGATCTTGCGCGCATCGATCCGCAAAACCCGCCCCCTGCGCCATGGGGCCTCCAGGCAAGTCATCCGGCGTTGCTGGAGATGCTCGCGGACGAATTCATCCGCAGCAATTACAGCATCCGGCGGATCGTGCGGCTGATCGCGGAATCGAATGCTTACCAGCTTTCAAGCCAGTATCCCGGCGAATGGCGAGTGGAATACGAACGTTATTTCGCTAAACATTTTCCGCGCCGCCTTTATGCGGAAGAAATTTACGACGCGATGTCCATTGCTACGAAAACCCTGACCCCCATGTTTCTTGACGGTTTCAGCCGGCCGCTCACGTATGCCGTCCAACTGCCCGACTCGATTGAACCCTCCAACGACTTTCGCATCGGATCATTTCTGAGCAATTTCGGCCGCGGAGACTGGTTCCAGACGCAGAGGACATCGGACACAAACGTCTTGAAGGTCCTGTACCTGATGAATGACAACAATGTGAACTTCCGAACTTTCGGCACACGCGGCGTCTCGACTCGCGTTGCGGAACTGGCGCAATCGGAATTGCCGGACTCGGAAGCCGTGACCCAGCTTTTTCTGGCGACAATCGGCCGGCCGCCGAGCGAAGACGAACTGCAGATGCTGCGGCGAAGAAGGACCGGAGACTATGAGCCATGGCTCTCCGATATCCAATGGTCCCTGCTCAACAAACTCGAATTCATTTTCAACAACTGACGATATGAAAGATTGCCTCAGCTGCACTCGTATCAGCCGCCGCGAAATGATGAAGCAGGCCGCCTCTCTTGCCGCATTCATGGCGATCGCGCGACGTTCGGACGCAAGGATTCAATCGGCGGGCGCGCCCGTTCGCGGGACGGCGCGCGCCTGCATCTTTGTTTACATGACCGGAGCGCCCAGCCATCTGGACACGTTCGATCTGAAAGATGCGCCATGGAATCCGCCGGACGCCAACATCCAGCAGTTCGCCGGCGGCGTCACTCTCAACGTGACTCTCTTTCCCAAACTCTCGCAGTACGCCGGCGACATGTGCGTCCTGCGGTCGGTTCGAAGCTGGGAAGCGGCCCACGAACGCGGCATTTTCTACATGCAGACCGCGCATCCGGCGAATCCCGCCTTCGTCGCCGAAACGCCGCACATCGGCGCAGTGGTTTCGCTGGAAAAAGGCGGTGGTGGTCCCATGCCGCCGTTCATCGCGCCGAACGGAAATTCGATGCAGGGCTCGACGTTTCTCGGCGGCAGCATGTCGCCCATGATGGCGCCGGCAAACCAGGGAGGACTTTCGACCATCGAGCACAACTATTTCGGAACGCAGAGCCAGCTGCGGTTCGAAGAACGATTCGCCATGCTCGAGGAACTCGAGGCGCAACCGCGCGCTGCCGCGATCGATGGCACTCTGAAGGATCACGCAGCCTACTATCAGTCGGCAAAGCGCCTGATGTACGACCCGGCGATCGGATCCGTGTTCCGCTTCTCGAATGACGAGAACCTCAGATATGGAAACAGTTCTCTCGGACGATCGGCCATCGTTGGCCGCAATGCCATCCAGGCGAAAAACGGCACTGCATTTGTCGCGCTGAACCAGGGCGGCTGGGACACGCATCAGCAAATGTTCGATAAGACATACGCTCCGAACATGTACACGCTGTGCCGTGAACTGGACAGCGCGGTCGGCAATCTGGTGGAGGATCTCAGAGCGTCCGGCGATCTGGCGAACACGCTGATCATCATGATGGGCGAATTCGGACGGACTCCCGGACCGCTGAATTCGCGCGGCGGCCGTGACCACCATCGCGATGCGATGAGCGTCGTCATGATGGGCGGCGGCGTGCGCGGCGGACAGGTTATCGGCGCAACGGATTCGAATGGCGCAAGCATCATCGAGCCGGGCTGGCGCGGACAGCGTCCCATCGTGATGGAAGATATTGCGGCAACGGCTTATTCCGCGCTCGGTATCGACTGGACGAAAAGCGTCCACGACACGCCTTCCGGGCGGCGGTTCGAATACGTTCCGTATGGACAGGCCGGGCTCTACACGGCAATCGAGGAAGTCTTCTAATGCTCAGAGCTCTCGCAGCTGCTTGCCTGCTCGTCCTTCTGCTTGGCCGATCCGCCGGCGTTCAGGCGCAGGGTCCCGCGCGCAGCATTATTGTCGTTACACCAAAGAATGTGTTGACCGTTGGTGAAGAGGTTCAACTCGGCGCGCTGACGCGCGATCAGACCGGCACGCCTCGTCGTGCGGACAGCTTCACCTGGAGCTCGATCAACCCGGCAGTTGTATCGGTCGATCCGAACGGAGTGGCAACAGCAAAGGGAATCGGATTCGCAACCGTTGCGGCCAACGTCGGTACACTCCGGGGCACCGTGATAATCCAGACGTTTCCGCAGCGTGTCGACGTTCTGGCCGACCGTTACGAGATCTCCGTCGGCGAAGAGCTGCAGATGGCAGCCGTCGCGCGGGACATTCGCGACGAAGTGATCCCGAACGCGCCTTTTCGATGGGAGTGGGCTGGCGACAACGGAGGCCAGACAAACACTGCCCGTGTCTCGCAGTCCGGAGTGTTGACGGCTGTCGCCGCCGGCGCGGTCACCGTGCGCGCTGTCATTCCCTACACCGGTGTTCCAGCCGGGCTGACCCAGAACTTCATTGCGTTCGCGCGGGTCGTGATCAGGAATCGGGAGGATTACCGCCTGCGCCGCCTTCTTGCGAGCGATCCGCTTCCCGCTCCGGTTCGTCTGCGTCCGGTTTTCAACGGACTCGAATTCTCGGTCAACGATTCCGGACAAATGGCATTCGTCGCCGACTTCAGCGGACTGTCAAACGCGCTGATGCGCTATGACAACGGCCGGTTCGAATTGCTGGCATCCGCGGGCATGCCTTCGCCAGTTCCGGGCGCACTCATTTCCAGTTTTTCAACGCCTTCCATCAATAGCCGCGGCGAAGTCCTGGCCAACCTTCCAGCCAGCGGTGGAGGTGGAGGTATGTCCGGCAACGCGCTGGTCGTGTTCGACAAGTCCGGAGCCGGCAAACCAGTCTTCTTTGACAACCAGTCTGATGGCGCCTTCCAGAGACTCAACTTTTTCAACACCAGTCGATATTCGCTGAACGACTCCGGGGCCATCCTGTTCATGGCGAATTTCCAAATACCCGGCTCACAGCAGTTTCAAGTTGGAATGTTCAAATTGACCGGCACCGATCTTCAGGCGATGTCCACAACGATGGATCGATTGCCCGGCTTTCCGCCGATCCAGAGTTATGGATATGGGCGATTCGGCATCGATCGGAACGGTGCCGCGTATTTCGTTGCGGTCGCTGGGACGCAGAGCGCGCTCTACAAAGCCGATGGACAGAATGCGCCGGTAAGGATCGCCGGCACAGGCGACAACCTGGGCGGTTTTGTTGTGCAGAGCATCAATTCGCTCGGGATCGCCCCAAACGGCAACATCGCCTTCACGGCATCCAGCACAACTTTCGAAAGCAAGGCCTTCCGATTTCGGCCCACCGATCGCGCCCCCCAAATGGTTCGATCGGAGTGGGTTCAGTACGGTCCGATCAGCATCAACGATGCAGGCGATGTCGTGGTTGTCGGAAACGCTGAACAGTCGTGGGGCTTGCACCGCTGGTCCGGCGACACGATGACGATGCTTTTGACCAATTCACCGGAAGAGGGGCGGCAGGTGGTCGGCGCAACCATTGATAATTTCTCCGACGCTTTGATCAATTCACAAGGTCAGGTGTACACACACGCGCTCACGACCGATAACGATTCCGTCATCGTGCGCGCGGATAACCGCCAGCTTTTGTTCAGATCCAACGCCGCGGTAAACGTCTCGCCGAATCTCAATTTCATGGGTTTCGTCCCCGGCGCAGGCTCAGGTCCGCCGCAGCTTCTCACAGGCGGAGCCCCTCAAAGTATTCATGAAGTCGTGGGCCAGAACCTGAATCCAATATTTATCGCCGGAGACCGCCCCACAGCGGACGCCAGAGGATTCATTCTGAGTTCATCGACCAGGACGCCGTCGGGCACCTTGTACTACTCCGGATATTTCTGGGGCGGCAGCGTCATCATGCGGTATTCGAACGGCCGTTCTGAAAAAGTGTTCCAGGCGCCGGGTACAGCTACGACATCCTCCTCTTCCACCGTGAACCTGAACTGGGTTTCCGGGGACAGTAACCTGGTTGCGTCAAATGACGGAACAGTAGTTTTCACTGGAACCACGAGCACCGGCCAGAGCTTGCTCCTGTCATATTCCCGCGGGCAAGCGCGGGTTATCGCCTTCCTCGGCGGGAATGATGCGACTCCAAGCCCTTCGGGAGGCCAATTCGAACGGCTCGATTGGACCAGGTCCATCTCAATTGACAACCAGGGCCGCATCGTAGCGTCCATCAATGTGCGCAATGGAGGATCAGGAATCTTTCTTTACGAGAACGGCGCCTGGCGTACCGTTTCGTTGCTGCAGGATCTTCGTATCGACGGCCAGCAGGTCACCGGTGTGCAGACCCTGGACGCCGCAAGTGGAAAGATCTTCGCTGCCTTTTTTACCCCGGGATTCTCAACCGTCATCGCCGAGTACTCGAACGGTCGATGGACGTCTGTTGTGGGCCGCGGGCTGACTCTGCCGACCGGCGCCGAGATCAATTCCGTGAACGCGCCGATTGTCTTCAACGGCAATGGTGACCTTGCATGTAGTGTCTTCACGACTGCGGGAACTGCGATCATCGTCCGTACGGCCGACGGCAACATACGCGTTGTTTATGTCGCCGGCCAGTTTATTGAAACCGGCGATCTCTTCTCGCCGAACTCGCTACTCCAATTCGATCTTCGCGACGATCGGCGTCTGTACGTCATCGCAACTACAGTCTACGATCAACGAGTTCTGTACCTCGCCGAACCTCTGTTCTAAACTCAATTCGCAACAAAGAGGGAGGTTCGATGAAAAACGACAGACTCGTCCAGTTGGCTATCAAAGGATTGGAAGCCGAGAGAGCAAGGATTGATCAGGAACTCCTGGAACTACGAAAGCAAAGTGGCGGTGCAGTCGGGAGTAATGATCTGACCCCATCCGGCAGGCCCAGACGCCGTATGAGCGCTGCTGCGAAGAAGAAGATTTCGGAAGCCATGAAACGGAGGTATGCAGCACTAAGAGCAGGATCTAAAAAGTAACTAACGGCATACTTAAGCACAGATGGTCCACGAGCTTAGTCATGATGCTCGTGGATCATTTTGTGTTCTTCATGTGCCTTTTCCTTGTTGATCTTCGAGTACTTCTTACGCTCCCTTTTCAAATGCGTCTGCCGCGTACCTTCGGAACTTACTGCGCACAGTGAAACCATCTTCTGAAGGTCCTTCTTATGGCAGGCCGGGCATTCCGCCGCAGGCGACGAGTGAATCACCAGATACTCGAACTGATGGCCGCACGCTTTACATTCAAATTCAAAAATTGGCATTCGCCACCTCTATTTTTAGTTCACGCCGATTCTAATATCCGGCATCGCAATTGACCACATTCAACATCGGTTCACCCCGCTGGAACCGGCGCAGATTCTCGCTGAAGAGGTCGATGACCTCATCCCAGTGGTCCGGCCGGACTCCCGCAGAATGCGGGGAGATGATGACATTCTCTATACTCCACAGCGGACTGGCGGCATCCAGCGGCTCACGTTCAAAGACGTCAAGCATCGCGCCGCCGAGCCTGCCGCTTTCGAGCGCGGCAAGCAGCGCCGGTTCGTCGATGATTTTCCCGCGGGCCACGTTGATGATGATGGCCTGCCTGTTCAGCAGTTCGATCTGCTCGGCTCGAATGAGGCGGTCCGTTTCGGAAATAAAAGGCGCCGAAACGATAAGCACGTCGCAGCCGGACAGCGCTTCGTCGAGCTGATGCGGTCCCAGAACGCGATCGACAAAAGGAGGCACCGGCTGATCCAACCGCCGCCGGATACCCGTGACACGCATGCCGAAAGCGTGAGCGCGACGCGCCACTTCGCGGCCGATCGTGCCGAGACCGAGGATTGTCATGCTTTTTCCGTTCAGGCTCCATGGCCAGGCATCCTTTGTTAGTTCGCTCTGGATCCATCGCCGATCGCGCTGTGCATCGAGCATCCGATTGAATCGACGCGAAAGCACGAGAAGGCCACCCATGACATGTTCCGCGATCGGAGCGGCCTGAATGCCTCTGGAGTTCGTGACTGCGATGCCGCGCGCCGACAGTTCACGTAGCGGAAGAATGCCGACGGCTGCTGCGGTCGAATGAACCCATCGAAGATTCGGCGCCCGGTCGACCATCGCAGGAGAAAGCCGGGATGCCAGCGCGACGTCCGCGGCCTGGATGGCGTCGAAAGCCTCCTGGTCCGTCAACGCGTGCGTGAAATGCACTTCCGGAAATCGGCCGCGCAACCGTTCCACTTGTGTTTTTGGAGTCCGCCAGAACTCGACCGGCCAGACGGTAAAAATGAGTACTCTCATGGAGTACAAGTAAAATAAAGGAAATGCCGGGCACGACGCTAGACACGGATGTCGAAAACATCACGAAGGACCAGCTGAACAAGATGTATCACGTCATTATTCTTAATGACGATGAACATTCCTTCGACTATGTGATCGAAATGCTGCAGGCAGTTTTCAAGATAGTGTATGCGACCGCGCTTGCACACACCGTCGAAGCCGACAGCACCGGCAGCAGCATCGTCCTGACGGCCAGCCTCGAAGAAGCCGAGCAGAAGCGCGATCAGGTTCACGCTTACGGACCCGACTGGCGCATGCCCAACAGCCGCGGATCGGTCGCGGCTCTCGTCGAACCCGCAAACTAGTCCGCTCGTGCTAAGATCCGGGACCTGCATATGACTCCGACGTTCCAGAAGATCGAACCGGTCTCGAAAAAAGCGCGCATTGTGGCGCAGTTGCGCGAAGCCATTACGTCGGGCGCTATTCAATCCGGGGAGCAGATCGTTGAAGGCAAGATGGCCCAGCAATTCGGAGTCGGTCAGGGATTAATACGCGAAGCCTTGATCGAACTGGAACATCAGGGCTTCGTCCAGCGCACGCCATTTTCCGGAACTCAGGTGCCGAAGCTGAGTCTCGAAGACGCGAAGCAGATTTTTGATGTTCGGATCGAACTGGAACCGCTGGCATTCTCGCTGGCCGGACACAAAGCAACACCGGAAGAGCGCGCGGAAATCGAGCAACTGGCTTCCAAAGCGAAACAGGGAGCCGACGCCGATGACATCGACATGTTCTTCGAAAATCACCTGGCGTTCCGAAAGAAGGTTTGGGAGGTGTCCGGTAATCGCTATCTCCAGCAGACCCTCGAACGGCTGGTCATTCCGCTGTACGCCTTGTATCTGATCCGGCGATCGTATAACCGCGAAGGCCTTCGCCAGACAGTTCTCGATTGCATCGAACATCAGGACAGAATCCTCCAGGCATACAAGGACGGCAACGTCGAACGCGCCCAGAAGATCGCCCGCGACTTCCTAACCAAAATGAAGGAATATCTGGGAACACGGCTGCTGCCTACCGGCTAGGAGATCGATGTCGAGCACGGTTTTTCAACGCCTCGAACCCATTTCAAAAAAGACGCGGGTCGTCGCTTCCATGAAGGAGGCGATTGCATCGGGACTGATCCAGCCAGGGCAGACGATCGTAGAAGCGAAACTCGCGCAGGAATTGGGCGTTGGTCAGGGCCTCATCCGCGAAGCGTTGATCGAACTCGAGCATCAGGGTTTTATCAGACGGACGCCGTTCTCAGGCACCGAGATCGTCCGAATCAGCCCGGATGATGCTCAGCAGATTTTCGAAATTCGCTGCGTGCTCGAACCGCTGGCCGTTTCGTTTGCCGGCCCCCGCGTTTCAGCGCCGCAGATCGAAGAACTCAAACAACTGGCGGAAAACGCCAAAACCGCAGCGAACGACCGCGACCTTGACCGTTTCTTTGAGAGTCATCTGGCATTTCGGCGGAAGATCTGGGAGTTTTCGGGCAACCGGTACCTACAGCAGGCCCTCGAGCGAGCGGTCGTTCCCTTGTACGCCCTGTACTTCATAAGAAGGTCTCACAAGCGTGAAGGCATCTTTACTACAGTCACCGACTGCATCGCCCATCAGGACGCTATCATCGCAGCCTTCAAGGCCGCAGACTTCAGCCTTGCCACAAACACCGCGCGGGATTTCCTTATCCGGACGAAGGCGTATCTCAAAACAGCTCTTGCTGCGACCGACTAGTCAAATCTCCTGAGTTTTTAAAGCAATCATCATCGCGGCAGAGTTCCGGTTCCAGCGCTCCGTCTCCTGCTTCAGGCGCTTCTTTCCCGCAACGGTGAGGCTGTAGTACTTCGCTTTCCGGTTGTTGTCCGAAACACCCCACTCCGCTTCCAGCCAACCCTGGTGCTCCAGCCGGGCAAGCGCCGGATATAGCGCCCCCTGTTCGATCGTCAGCGCGCCTCCTGTGATCTGCTGGATCCTGAGCAGAACCCCATATCCGTGTTCAGAACCGAGGGACACGCACTTCAGAATCAGCAGTTCCAGCGTTCCCGGCAGAAGCTCAGCTTCGTCGGCCATAGTTGCCCCCTAAATGATTTAGGTGAGCCTACACCGCGCTCTCCTAAGCTGTCAAGGAGGCCTCCTCTGTTGACACTGAACGTCGCCGGAGATATCGTTCGACCCGATTCAGGAGGATTCATGCACTCGAGAGCGATTTACCTGTTTCTTATTCTGTGTGCGGCGATCGCAGGGCCCATGCTCGCTCAGGAAGGCCATCCGTTGGTAGGCTCGTGGCATGGCGACTTCGGCCCGAACCCCAAAGACCGGACGGACATTACATTGGTTGTGGATTGGGACGGCAAAGCCGTCAGCGGCATCATGAATCCCGGTTTCGAGCAAATGGCGCTGCAGAACGCGAAACTGGATCCGAAGGGATGGCTGGTCCACTTCGAGGTCGATCGCAAGGAAGGGACCGGCGTGGTGCGGTGCATCGCGGACGGCAAGATCGACAAGCTCGGCTCCGACCGGCGCACGATTACAGGCACCTTCAACTGCGGCACACGCAAGAGCGATTTCAAAATCACCCGAGACCGGGACTATTAAAGTTCGGCGAATTAAAGTCAGGAGAACTCAGCATGAAAAACAAAACGGTTGGTTCTTTAGCCTTAGCGTTGATCATCGTGGCTGCGGTTGGCGCGCCTTTGTTGGCGCACCACTCTTTCTCCGCCGAGTACGACAGCAACAAACCGATCAAGCTGACCGGCGCCGTTACAAAAGTGGAATGGAACAACCCTCACGTCTATTTCTACATTGATGTCAAAAATGAACAGTCGGGCAGAGTGACCAACTGGGCGCTCGAGATGGGCGCGCCCGCCGTCATTCAGCGCAACGGCTGGACACGGAATTCGATGAAGATCGGCGATATCGTGATCGTCGAAGGGTCTCAGGCCAAGAGCGGCAAGCCGCACGGCAATGCGCGGTCGGTTACGATGGCTTCCACGGGAAAACGGCTCGGAGCCGGCTCGAGCGAAGGCCAACCGGATCAACAATAGGCTCATCAGCTCTTCAAAGGAGAACTCGAAATGCGACATCTTCGGCTTCACTTTTTCATGATCACCGGGGTGTTGGGCCTCACACTTCTCCCGGCAATCTCCATCGCCCAGGAGCCAGCCGCACGCGGCGGTCGCGCCGGCCAGGCTGAAGGACGCGGTGGCGGCGGCGGGCGTGGCGGTCGCGGCGGACGAGGCGCAGCAGCGCAACCTTCGGCTCCGACGCCTCGATGGGCGGACGGGCGCGTGAACCTGGACGCGGCGCCGGGACAAAAAGGCTTTTGGAATGTCATGCAGGGCAGCGTCGTCGGCCTCAATGGTTCCGCTCTGCCGACGAACCTCACGCTTGATGAGGTTCCCTTCCAGGACTGGTCGCGCGCGCTTTATCAATATCGTCAATCGCGCAACGGCCTCGACGATCCACATGCACGATGCTATCCGGCCGGCGGCATGCGCTTCTTCACAGTTCCGAACGGCTTGAACATCATCGACCAGCCGGAGCTCAACCGGCTCTTTCTGATCTCCGGCGAGAACCGCGACTGGCGACGAATCGCCATGGAACCGGGGCGAAAACATCCTCCAGAGGACGTTCTCGTTCCGAGTTACTTCGGGGACTCGATCGGTCATTGGGAAGGCGATACGCTCGTCGTGGACACGGTCGGGTTCAATGAGCGCTTCTGGGTGATCCGCGGCGGATTGCCGCACACGCGTTTTCTCCACCTGACCGAGCGTTTCACGCGAGTCGACTACAACTCGATGAAGTATGAAGTGACCATCGACGACAAGGGCGCTTACACGCGTCCATGGTCGGGTGGCTGGCTGGTTCCGTGGCAAACGTTGAATTACGACAACTCGCCGGGCGGCGAGATCCACGAATACTTCTGCCACGATAACGAGCGCGATTCAGAACACTTCGACCTGGACGAAGGAAGGAAGTAGATTAACCACAGAGACGCAGAGGCACAGAGGCGACCCCGAATTCCTTCTCTGTGCCTCTGCGTCTCTGTGGTTAAGGCCTGCTAAAAAACCAGCATTAGTTCTTGACTCCCTCCCCGACGTAGTGCTAATTCTTTAGCATCATGTCGCAACCACACCAGCAACTGAGCCGACGCGAACGCCAGATCATGGATGTTCTATATCGGAAAGGATCGGCGACTGCGGCCGAAGTCCTCGAGAACATGCCCGATCCTCCAGGCTATTCCGCAGTGCGAGCGCTGCTTCGAATCCTGGAGCAGAAAGGCCACATCCGGCACGAGGAGCTCGAAGGCAGGTACGTCTTCATGCCCACGGTAGCTCGCGACAAGGCCAAACGATCCGCAATTCGACACCTTGTGACGACCTTCTTCGACGGATCGTCGGAAGAGGCCGTAGCGGCGTTGCTCGACGCGTCCGCTTCAAAGCTCTCCGACTCGGAGCTGGACCGGCTGCAGGACCTGATCGACAAGGCCCGCAAAGGAGGCAGGAAATGAATTTCGTGCTCGATCTCTTCGCCAAACCGACCATCGTTCTTTTGTGCGCCGCTGTCGTTACGACACTGCTTCGACGCGCTTCAGCGTCGTTGCGTCATGCCGTGTGGATACTCGCAATTGCGAGCGCGATCGTTCTGCCGACTCTGTCGAGTGTCATCCCGCATATCGAGTTGCCGGTTCCGGTTGAAACCGATGCCAGCGTCACGTTTTCCCCTCTTTATGCAGGGCCGGAGGCACCCACGGCCGGCTCGCCGGCTGTGACGTCTTCGACATCGAATGCACCATCAGCAGCAGGACTGCAACTGCTTGCCGTCTGGCTTGGTGGCGCCGTCCTCGTGCTGGCGCGCCTGGTGGCGGGCACTATCGCCGTACGGCGAACCGCCAACAAGGCCGTACCAGTTGTCGACCACAGATGGCTCCGGCTGTCCGCGAAACTATCGGCTGCGCTTGGAATTCGAAGGCCTGTTCGTCTTTTACTGGGTGGTCCCAGCATTTCCCCTGTGACATGGGGCGTGTTTCACCACACGGTCCTGCTGCCTTCGAAAGCCGTCAGGTGGTCCGACGAGCGGCGCCGGCTTGTGCTCGCGCATGAGCTTGCGCATGTAAAGCGGATGGATGGCGCCGCGCAAATCTTCCTGCAACTTGTTTGCAGTATCTATTGGTTCAATCCTCTCGTCTGGTTCGCCGCGCACCGGCTGCGCATCGAACGCGAAAGGGCATGTGACGATCGTGTTTTGGGTCTTGGAACAGCGGCCGTGGATTACGCCGATCACCTGATCCAGATCGTGCGCGGAATGCGTTCGCAGCAGTCTTTCGCGTTTACAGCCGTGTCGATGGCACAACCATCGCAACTTGAAACGCGGCTTATTTCCATTCTTGATGGTCGGCTGCGCAGGCGGAAGTTGTCGCGAATCGGAACCGCGCTGGTGTGCGCCTTGACCACTCTGCTGACGCTCTCGATCGGAGCCCTTGGAGTTGCGACTGCTGTCTCATTGCCCCCGGTTCTTGTCGCGGCGATGAGACTAGCTCCAGCTCCAGCTCCGGCCCCGCCACCCGCCATGCCAGCGGCCAGGCCGGCTTCCGCTCCGCAGCGGACACGCATCGGCAACGCCGGCATGATCCCCAGCACGACGGTCGTTCCACCGGCTGTGGTTTCATCGAAACCGCCGATCTACACAACCGAAGCTCTGCAGGCAGGCATCGAAGGCATAGTCACGCTCGAAGCAGCAGTGGACCTTCAAGGAGGCATCAGGATCCTGCGAGTCGTGAAAGAACTGGGTTATGGCCTGGATCAGAGAGCTATGGGCGCAGTCCTCGACTGGAAGTTCGCTCCTGCGACAAGAAATGGCGTGCCTGTTGAATCGATCACGCAAATTGATGTCGAGTTCAAGCTCCCTCCGCGTGACCACAGCGTCTTCGAGTCTTCAGAAATCGCGATAAAAGGCAAGAAGCTTGCCCTGCCAACCGTAATCTTCCGAGTGGAACCCCAGTACAGCCAGGAAGCCCGCGAGAAGAGATATCAGGGGACCGTCATACTCCAGATCACAGTGAATAAAGACGGTAACGTGAGCGTGAATCGCGTGGTAAGAGAACTCGGCCTCGGCCTCGACGAGAAGGCCATCGAAGCCTTGCTGCAGTGGAAATTCAGGCCGGCAGTGAGAGACGGCGAACCGGTCGCGACAACCCTGAACGTCGAAGTGCACTTCAACCTGAAGTAGGATTGCGAAATGAATCCGGGATGGTTCCTCGTGCTGGCGCTTCTGGGCGCGCAACGCGTTCACATCGGCGGCGCTGCGACTCCTGCCAATGGAATCGTGGCGCCGGAAGTTCTCACGTACACGGACCCCTACTACACACGCGAAGCGCGCGAGAAGAAGATCGAAGGAACCATCACTGTCGAAGGATCCTTCGACGCCGAAGGAAAGATGACCGTACTTCGGACGGTGAAGGGCCTCGGTTACGGCCTCGACGAGAGCGCGATCGCGGCGCTCCGTTCATGGAAGTTTTCTGCAGCCACTCGCAACACCGCTCCTGTCGCGACCATTGCCCAAATCGACATCGAACAGTGGACATTCATGCCCGCCGCGCGTGACGGCAAGGAGATTCCCGTCTCAGTGGTTATCGAAGTACACTTCGGCCTGGAAAACAGGTAATCCCGACACATAATCCGGACAATCAGGAGACTCTTATGAAACGGAGCGCCTCTGGTGCAGCCTTTCTCGCTCTCGCGACCATTGCCGCGTCTTTCGCATTCGCGCAAGTACCCACGATCGATCAGCTTCGGCAGTCCGTCTCGCGTCTTCGCGGCAACCGCATCGAGACTCCCAACAATTGGGACAAGCTGAACGCCGAGCAGAAAAAGTACGCCGAGAGCATTCTCAGCGGTCCCCGCGCCGACATTTCAGGACCGCTCGGCGTGATGATGGTGACCCCGGCGCTGGGAGATCTCGTGCAGAAGTCCGTCGCGTACTCGCGCTTTGCCGGACGCGAAGGCTTTTCGAGCGTCCCGCCGAAGCTGAACGAACTCGCCATCCTCGTCGTCGCAAAACACTGGTCGGCCGAGTATGTCTGGAACGCCCACCACAACGCGGCGGTGCGGCTGGGACTTCCGGCAGAAACCGTCGAAGCAATTCGCACCGGCAAGCGGCCGGCTGTCATGGAAAAGGACGTTGAAGCCGTGTACAACTTCGCCATCGACTTCATGGCGAAGCGCGAAGTCAGTGACGCAACGCTGCAGGCTGCAAGGAGCGTCCTCGGCGGCGATCGCGGCGTGGTCGACCTGGTCGGCACCATGGGCCTGTACCAGATCTCTTCGATGATGGTCGCCCTCGATCAGACGCCGCTTCCGGCGGGAACAAAGCCCTATTTGCACTGAACTGAAAATTCGCAAGATCGAACACGCCTGAAGAAGGCGCGTTCGCTTATTCTGCCGCACATGAAAATCACATTAATCGTCGTGGGAGTCAGTGATCTGGCGACGTCGGTAGCGTTCTATCGAGACATCGCAGGCTTCAACTTTTCAAACCAACATGGAAACCTCGCGTTCTTCCTGGCGGGTCCAATCATGTTGATGCTGAACGCGGGGCTTCGGCGTCCCGACGGCCCGCTTTCCGGGGCGATGGAAGTCGTCGTAGCGGCCGAAAGCGTGACCGCGGTTCATGGAGAGTTGAAAGGCCGCGGCTGCAATTTCCTTAATGAGCCGAGAGAAGTCACGCCGGGGTCATGGGCCGCTACGTTTTCAGATCCCGACGGTCATTGGCTGACGCTTTTCGGGCCGAAATAGCCGACAGACGACCTTCTCTTATACCCATTCCTTTGATAAGCTATGCGCCCACTGTAAACTACGGCAGCTAAATGGAATAGGTCCAATGAGACGTTTGATTGTCGCATTCTTACTTATCGTGCTGACATGCGGTCTGACGCTGTCTTCGGCGCCTTCGCAACAGACACGCCCAACGACCGCAACCGCGCCCGAAACGGTCTATCGAGCCCTCCTCGATCAGTACTGTGTGACATGTCACAATGACCGCGCGAAAACCGCTGGCCTGGCGCTGGACAAGATGGATATCAACCGCATCTCGGACAATCCCGAGATGTGGGAAAAGATCATCCGCAAGCTACGCGGCGGAATGATGCCGCCCACAGGCAGACCTCGACCGGCCAATGACGACGTCCACAAATTTGTCTCCTGGCTCGCGACATCACTGGATCGCGCCGGGGCGGCAAAACCGAATCCGGGACGCGCTACGATCCACAGACTGAATCGGACGGAATACGGCAACGCGGTTCGCGACCTTCTCTCGCTCGAAGTCGATGTGGCCGAACTTCTGCCGGCGGACGATGAAAGCAATGGATTCGACAACATTGCCGACGTTTTGAGGCTCTCGCCATCGTTGCTCGAGCAGTACCTGTCGGCATCGCGAAAGATCAGCAGCCTCGCTGTTGGAAGCCCGGCGATTCCGCTGATGTCGCAGCGTTACGCGATACCTCCCGACATCTCTCAGGAAACCCACATCGAAGGTTTACCGCTCGGAACTCGCGGTGGCATGCTGATCCGCCATAACTTCCCGCTTGATGGTGAGTACGATTTCAGAGTTTTTCTTCTGCGAAACATCATCGGTTACATGAAGGGCCTGGAATGGCCGCACCAGCTCGAAATCACGGTTGATGGCGAACGGGTCTTTTTCGCTCCCGTCGGCGGTGACGACGATAACCGGATGTCGGACGCAAACTTCGCTGCGGCGGCTGACGAGATCGATGCGCGCTTGAAGAAGCGCTTTCCGGTCAAAGCGGGGCCGCACGATGTCGGCGTTGCGTTTATTCGAAGGAACTCGACCGAGTACGACGAACCGCTCGAAGCGCACACGCGGGATCACGATTTGCAGAACATGAACGGCATTCCGCTGATCGAACGCATGGACATCACCGGACCGTACGATCCCATCGGTCCCGGCGACACACCCAGCCGGCGCCGCATCTTCACATGCCGTCCGGCCGGCGCCGCCGATGAGACGGTTTGTGCGAGGAAGATTCTCTCGACACTGGCTCGCCGCGCCTATCGCCAGCCTGCAAGCGAAGCCGACGTCGATCTGTTGATGAGCTTCTATCAGTCGGGCCGGAAGAGCGGGAACTTTGAATCCGGCGTGGAAAACGCGCTGGCTTTCCTGCTGACGGCTCCCAAATTTCTCTTCCGATCGGTGTCCGATCCGGTCAATGCAGCGCCCGGCAGCAACTACCGTGTGGGCGATCTTGAAATGGCATCGCGCCTGTCGTTCTTCCTCTGGAGCAGCATTCCGGATGACGAACTCCTGAACCTGGCCGCGCAGGGAAGACTGAAGGATCCGGTTGTCCTCGATCAGCAGGTGAAGCGGATGCTCGCAGACGAGAAAGCCTCGGCGCTCGTCAGGAACTTCGCCGGTCAGTGGCTGTTTTTGCGGAATCTGCAAAGCGTCCACCCGGACGGGCACGAGTTTCCTAACTGGGACGACAACCTTCGCCAGGGCTTCCGCCGTGAGACCGAGCTTTTCTTCGACAGTATCGTGCGCGAGAACCGCGGCGTCCTGGATCTGCTGAACGCGAATTACACATTCGTGAACGAGACATTGGCGAGGCACTACGGCATTCCGAACGTCTACGGGAGCCACTTCCGTCGCGTCACGCTAAAGGACCAGAACAGGATGGGGTTGCTGGGACAAGGAAGCATCCTGACGGTCACCTCGTATCCGAACCGCACGTCGCCGGTTCTGCGCGGAAAGTGGATTCTGGAAAATATTCTCGGCACGCCGCCTCCGCCGCCTCCGGCTAATGTCCCGCCGTTGAAAGAAAACGACGAAACCTCAAAGCCGCGCTCGGTGCGCGAACTGTTGGAAGAGCATCGAAAGAGTCCGGCCTGCGCGGGTTGTCACGCGGTGATGGATCCGCTGGGATTCTCGCTCGAGAATTTCGACGCTATCGGCGAGTGGCGCACCAAAGATCATTCCGGACCGATCGACGCATCGGGCCAACTGGCGGATGGAACGAAAGTGGAAGGAGCCGTCACTCTGCGGCAGGCTCTGCTGAAACATCCGGAGCAGTTTGCCGGAACCATAACGGAGAAACTCTTGACGTACGCGCTCGGGCGGGGGCTGGAGTCTTATGACATGCCCGTGGTTCGTTCGATTGTCCGGGACGCGGCTCGCAATAATTACCGAATGTCATCGCTCATCATGGGAATCGTGAAGAGCACACCCTTTCAAATGAGAAGAATCCAGGAAAGGGAAAGCAACTGAAGGAGCTGTCATGTTCATAACGAAAAAACATATTTCGCGGCGAACATTCTTACAGGGTGCGGGTGCGACACTGGCACTGCCGTTTCTGGAATCGATGATTCCGGCGATGACGGCGCGCGCGGCAACGAACTCGGGAACGCGGCTGGCATTCGTCTATGTTCCGCACGGCGCCATCATGGACCGGTGGACGCCGAAGACGGACGGCCGCGACTTCGAATTCACGCCCATCCTGAAGCCTCTCGAGCCGTTCCGCGAATATGTGAACGTAGTGAGCGGCACTCATCACCGGGCGGCCGACTCCACTGCCGTCCACTCGCTCAGCCCGACGACGTGGCTCAGCGGAGTTCGTCCAAAACCGACGCAAGGCCCGGATGCCTTTGCCGGCATCACCGCCGATCAGATCGCAGCGAACAAGATCGGCCAGGACACGATGCTGCCGTCGATGGAACTGGCCACCGAAGACCACTCCGGCCTCATCGGCGAATGCGACCGCGACTACGGCTGCATCTACATGAACACGCTCTCCTGGAGAACGCCGACCACTCCCCTTCCGATGGAAATCAATCCGCGAAAGGTTTTTGAACGTATGTTCGGCCAGGGATCGAATGAAGCCGAGCGCGCCACAAGAAAAGATCAGGATCGCAGCGTCCTCGATGCGTTCATGCGCCAGTCAAATGACCTGCAGAAGAAACTCGGCGCGCGCGACAAGAACACGATGAACGATTACCTGGAAAGCGTTCGCGAAATCGAGCGGCGCATCCAGCGCACATCGACGGATACGAATGCCGATGTCACGCTGCCGCCCGCTCCTTCCGGGATTCCCTATTCGTACGAAGAACACCTGAAGCTCATGTACGACCTGCTGGTGCTCGCGTATCAGGCCAATGTCTCCCGCGTTGTAACGTTCATGGTCGCGAGAGAGATCAGCAACAGGACCTATCCGCACATCGGAGTTCCGGACGGACATCACGCGATTTCGCATCACCAGAATCGCGCGGACAAGATGGACAAGAACGTCAGGATCCAGACCTACCACATGACGTTGTTCGCCCACTTCATCGAGAAGATGAAGGCCACACGCGACGGCGACGCTTCGCTGCTGGATCATTCGGTCATTCTTTATGGCAGCAACATGAGCAACAGCAATGCGCATAACCATTTCCCGTTGCCCAATCTCGTGCTCGGCGGCGCGTCGGGACGGCTCAAGGGCAATCGGCATTTGCGCTACCCCGACCACACTCCGATGACCAACCTGCTGATGAGTGTTATGGACAAAGCCGGGGTGGACATCGAAAACCTCGGCGACAGCACCGGAAAGGTGGCGGAACTATGACGATCATTCTTGCGATCATGCTGGCCGCGCTGGCTCCTGCAGGCGACGCGAAACTCGCGCAGGCTGTAAAAACCGGCAACAAGGCTGCGATTCAAACTCTGCTGCAGCAGAGAGTGGACGTGAATGTTCCGGAGGTTGATGGAACGACTGCGCTGCATTGGGCCGTACGAGCCGATGATGCGGACCTCGTAGACCGGCTGATCCGGGCCGGCGCCAACGTCAAAGCCGTGAACCGTTACGGCATCACGCCGCTCTATCTTGCCGCGGAAAACGGCAGCGCCACTGTTATTGCGAGGCTCCTCAAAGCCGGCGCAGACTCGAACACGGTGAGCAACGAAGGCGAGACCGTCCTGATGACGGCATCGCGCACCGGCAGCGTCGATGCAGTGAAGGTTCTGCTTGCGGCAGGCGCGGACGTGAATCGTCGAGAAACCTGGCACGGTCAAACGGCGTTGATCTGGGCGGTTTCACAAAAGCATGCAGCGGTCGCAAAGGAACTTATCGCAAAGGGCGCCGACGTCAATGTGCGCTCCGACGTCAACAAGTGGGAACGGCAAAACTCCGCCGAGCCCCGCGAGAAATGGCTGCCGCTGGGCGGCATGGCTGCATTGGGGTACGCCGCTCGAGAAGGTTGTGCGGCCTGCGTTCCTGTTCTTGTCGATGCGGGCGCGGAAATCAATGGCGCCGATCAGGACGGGATCACTCCGCTGCTCTCCGCGCTGATCAACGGCCATTACGACACCGCCGGTGTCCTGATCCAGAAAGGCGCCGATCCGAATACTGCGGACCGCACCGGCCGAACGCCGCTGTACGCGGCCGTGGATGCGCACACGATGCCCGCATCCAACAGGCCTTCGCCGAAGGAAATCGACAACGAAACCACGAGCCTCGATGTCGTCAATTCGTTGCTGGCGAAAGGCGCGAACATCAATGCTCAACTGAAACAACAACAGCCGTATCGCACGAAGCTCGATCGCGGTGTGGATACGATGTTGAGCTCGGGTACGACTCCTCTGTTGCGCGCTGCCAAAGCGGGCGACGTCGTGGCGATGAAGGTTCTGCTGGAAAAAGGCGCCGACCCAAAACTGGCAACACGAAACGGCATCAATCCGCTCATGGCTGCCGCCGGTCTGGGAACGAAAGAAGAAGACGCGACCGGCCGGCGCAAAACGCAGACGGACGCGATCGAAGCAATGAAGCTGTTGCTTACGGCCGGCGTCGATATCAACGCCGTCGACAGCCGCGGGCAGACCGCCGTTCATGGAGCAGCATTCTGGGGACTCGACGACGTGATTCAGTTCCTCGCCGATAAGGGCGCTAAGCTCGACGTCAAAGATCGTCAGGGTAGGTCGCCGCATGATGCGGCGATGGGCCTGGCCGGAGGCGTCGGGTTTGACGGGGGCTCCTCGATTCAGCGGCCCACCACAGCAGCCCTCATTCAGAAACTGATCAAATAGAATTCGGGGACGAATTGCTACTACACCGACTGCCCTTTCGCGGCAGCCTCTTTCATCACTGAAGCGAGAAAATCGTATGCTTCGCCCCAGGCGGTCTCCGCTTCGGAGGTGAAGTCTGCGCCGAGACCCTGCTTCAAGGTCCACATCAGTGCTCCCCGCACCGTTTGATAATGAGCGTCCACCACACCGTACCCAACGTGACGCCGTCCAAGATCCGCAACAGCGAATGCGATGGACTCCGGATGGCTCAATCCCGCGACGGCGACGCCGATCATATGCATCAGCTTGGCGCCCTGTTCCGTCATGTCGGTCTTGAAGAGACTCCGGAGCGACGGATCCACTTCGAAAAGACGATTGTAGAAAAGCTGCGCCGCGGTCGGAGCGATCGGTTTGACCTTATCAAATGTGTTTTGAACGAGTGCGATTTGCTCTTTTGTCACGAACATCCTCCTTGAATCAAAGTCCGTGAGCTTAGCAGAAAGTGCGCGGGCAAACCTATGGAGAACTAATCGTTGACCTTCGTCTTCGTTCTGCATCAACATCGCCTGCATCCATGAAATATTTCGCTGCTGTTATTTTGTTAACGGTCCTCTGGATCGGCGTGTTGGCTGCACAAACGCAGGTCGGAACGCCGTTCCGCATCGAGAGACTCGATCCGGTGCTGGACGAAATTCTTTCGCCGGATGCAACGCTCGAAACGCTCGGCGATCGCTTTGCTTTGACGGAAGGCCCGGTCTGGGTGCCGCCGGCCGCCGGCGAACGCGAAGGCTATCTGCTGTTCAGCGACAACGCGGCGAACGTCATCTACAAGTGGTCGCCCAATGCTCCGCTTTCGGTGTTTCTCGAAAGAAGCGGTTTTACAGGCACGGATAATTCGCGCGTTGGCGCGCAAACCGTTGCCGGACGCGTCGCGATTCTGTTGATCGGTTCCAATGGACTGGCTCTCGACCCGCAGGGCCGCCTCATTGTCACAGCAATGGCCGATCGCACGGTGTATCGGTTGGAAAAAGACGGCACGCGCACCGTCCTCGCCGATCGGTATGAAGGAAAGCGCTTCAACGGACCGAATGACATCGTCGTGAAGTCCAACGGCTCCGTTTACTTTACGGACAGCGTGTGGGGACTGAGAGGAGCCGCCAACGATCCGGCGCGGGAACTCCCATTCAGCGGCTTCTTCCTCATCAAGGATGGCAAGGTCACTCTTCTCGGCGGCGACAAGGACGCGCCCGGCATGTTCCCGAACGGCATCACGCTTTCTCCCGATGAAAAGTATCTCTATGTCACTGCCGGTGGCCGCCGGACGATGCGATATGAAATCCTGCCCGACGATACGATCACCGGAGGCCGTTTGTTCGTCGAAGACGGCTCGGATGGGATGCGCGTCGATACAAGGGGCAACCTGTATACGACCAGCGGAGGCACGCCCGGCCGGATACAGATCACGTCGCCGGAAGGCAAACCGATCGGCCGGCTCCATCTGCCGCAACCGGCCGGAGAACCTCGCCCGCGAGTCTGCGCGACAAACGTCGCTTTCGGCGACGCCGACAATCGCGGGCTGTACATCACATCCTGCACGCATCTATTCAAGATCCGCTTAAAGATCCCAGGAATCCGTCCGGGGCAAAAAGGTGGCTCATGATCTCCCTTGGAACGATCGACAGCGATGTGTCTTCAACGGCAGTCACGGAATATCTCAACGGACTCAAGAAGCTCAGCGGCGAACCATGGGTGAAACTGCGCGGTGAAAAGGACGATGAATGGATCGTTCCCCAGGCGCCGCCCAGTGCAGCCGCGGGCGCTTTGAAGGTGCGAGAGCTTCAGCAGTGTTTGAAAGATGCGGGGTTCATGCCGTTTGGAAAGGTTGATGGTATCTGCGGGTATCGCACCAGATCAGCGATCCGGCTTTTTCAGGAGTATCTGCGCGCGGTCGATCAGGTGTCCGACATCGGTTTCGCTGACGGAAAGTGCGGACCTAAAACGTCAGCGCATCTCGTTCAGTGGAAAACCGCGGGCCGCAAGGCGGACTGGGTCGCCAATCCCACTGCCGAATATAAAGACTGGATGACGCTGCTCGAGAACGTGAAAACGCATTACCTCGCAACGCCGAGCGGAATTCTCAAAAAGGTCAATGCGTTCGCCAAACCGACGGACACTGTGAAGGTCGCGGACTGGGATTTCGATCCCGGCAAGACGCATCTCATCGGCATCCGGCACACGCCGGCAGGATCCATTGCTCCTGCCGAGCAACAGTTCGACGATGTGTTCGTCTTGCTGGTCCAGGGTATGGTCTTCAAGTTTTTCGGTTCGACCGATCCGGGTGCAAAAGCCACGGATGTGACCGCCTATCCGTTTCTTGTGCCGGGCCAGCATTCGTTCCGATTCGGCTGGCACAAGCTCAGCGACACGGCTCAGGTGTATCACGCCCTGAAGCCGCTCAGCACGATCACAGCGACACCTTCCGGGGTGCTCGTGATCCGTTCCGCAGACCTGCTGCTGACGGATAAGGATTTCGAAGGGGCACTCGAAGCCAATACGACGATCAATATTCACTGGGGCGGCATCGGCGGTCCGAAAGTGGGAGGCTGGTCGCATGGCTGCCAGGTGATTACAGGCAAGTCGTACATCAATCATCACGATCAGGTCGTGGATTGTTCGAAATTCGCAGCGCTCACGTATTCCGATCTCGGAAACACGAACGCCAAGGGCGTCTATCAGACACGAGGCGCATATTCGGTAATGGAGGATCTGGTCACGGCGCTCTCCGGATCCGACAATGTCGTGCGGTACACATTGCTTTCGGAACAGGACCTGGACTTGAACGCCGAAACAATCCTGGCTCGATTGAAATCCCTGTAGGGGCGCTCTATGAGCGCCCGGGCGGTCACAGACCGCCCCTACAGACGCGGATACAGAACTCCGGCGACAGGTGCTTATGCATCTTTGTGTGCTGCACCGGCCTCTTCGTCATCACGGCCATCATGTGCGTCGGCTTGACGCGCCCGGATTCGATCTCAGCGACATCGATCGCGTGCACCCGGTCAATGAAGTCGCGATCCCATTCTTTTTGAGGATCGAAGTTCGGGCCGAAGGTCCGGTCAACGAAGACGTCGACGATGTTTGCAAACGCAAAGAATGAATCGAAATGGAAGTGTTTGACCAGTAGCGGCAGGATGTCCTGCGCGCGAATGCCTTCAAATCCCGATGTCGAGCAATCGAAGTTCTCGTACATCTTCTCGAAACGCTTCAGCGTGTGGTTGTAGGTGTATGCCTCGGGAAGTTCGCGCCAGAACTCGTGCACAAACTTCAGCGCTTCCGGCCAGCGCTGATGACCGTTGCGGCCGATCATATCGTCGGCCATGAAGAAGCCGTCGGGGTGAAGCGCGCGATGGATCTTGTCGAAGAGGACTTCAAGCTCCACAAAATGGTGCAGAGATTGAAACGCGACGATCGCGTGGTATTCGCGTTCGATCCTCCACCGGTTGACATCGAACGGCTTGAACACAAAATGCTTCGACAGGTTCTTCTCTTCGGCCGACTTCCTGCCTTTCTCGAGCAGCCCGGGATTGATGTCCGCGCATTCGAAGACATAGTTCTCGATCGAATTCTCGCGAAACCACTCTGCAATGTTGATCTCGGAAGCGCACGTTCCGGCTCCGACACTCAGAAACGCCAGCCTTGTCTCCGGGTTTTCGCGGCAAAGCCGGGACATGTACAACCGGAAACACTGAATCGAATCCGTAAAACCAAATGGCTCGAGTATCGGCAGCAGATGCTTGTGAGCCCAATAATGCGCTATGGCGGGAAGGTCCTGGACGTTCACGTCCTCAAAGGATTGAAGTTCAGTCTCGATCCGCGATCCGTATCCGGTCTTTCCGCGAAGCAGGTCCAGGCACTTTCTCAGAGGCGGACGCAGCGGGCGCGGCACGCATCGCTTCGCAACAGACAGGAAGTTCATGGTCGGGCGGCTCCACCGAGTTCGTCGCGGATTTCGCGCAACACTGCAATGTGCGCAGCGGACCATCCGGCAGAGGCCACCTCGTCACCCAGGCCTGCGGTGCGCGAGCGGCGGACGCGCGCGAGTATCTGATGCCTGATGTCGTCTGCATTGGCGATGCCTTCGATGAGCCCCTGGTGATAGTTCATCGATTGCCCGCCCTTGTCATGGCCGTGCTGCCCGCCTCCAGCCGTGTCCACGGTCACATTGGCGATACCGAAGTACCGCTCGAGCGGACCAGAGTTCACGGAAACGTTCTGAATGTTCTCAAACGTGATCGTCGTCTCGTGAATGATCCAGATGCCGCGCCGGATCCGGACACTGCGGCCGGTGAAGACATACCACGTCGTGTCGTATCGCAGGTGAATCGCTATGTAGGCGACGATATCCGGAAACACGGCAACCGCAAAGAAAACCGGGGCCAGCCAGATCGCGAGCGTGGGACGCCGGACGAATAGCGTCAGCCAGCCAACAAGGATCGCCAGATCTATCGCGAGCAGCGCAACCCAGAACTTGAGTTTGAGATATCGAAGGAAACCTTCCGAAGGCCGGAAGGACCGGCTGTCCTGATCGAGGATTCCCGGCGGCGGTGGTGGTCCGGAAGGCACGTGAAACCATCGCGCAAGTACGCCCCAGACGCCCCGATACACCCATGCGCTCGCTTCTTCGACGTGCCGGCTCATGATGCATTCTTCCGGCGAAGAAGGTCCCGGATTTCTCGAAGCAGAACGAGCGCTTCATCCTCGGGGTGAGTCGCGTCACCGTGCGCATGTTCGTCCGCGTCGCGGGCGCCGCGCATCTTCGCGTAAAGATAATCGCGGAGCCTCTCCGCCTGCGGAATGCCTTCGATGTTCATTTCGGGCCCGGCGCTGCCGGAAGCCGTCTGCACAGAGACGGTTGCCAGGCCGAGCCATCTCTGCAGGATATCGCGCGATAGATGAATGTCCTGAATACGGCGGTATGTGAGAAAGATCTCGTGCTTGAAAAGCACACCCCAACTCATCGACATGCCGTCGTCGTCGAACTTGTATTTCAGCGTTTCGTATTTGAAGAACAACCGCGGCAGCTGCACCAGAAGTCCCGGTCCGGTGAGGATCGAGATGATGGCGTAGTACTTCATCAGTGATGCATGAGGCCGCTCGATTTTTCGGGGATCGAAAGGCTCCATCGTCTACGGCTCCGGGGCGTTACAACTGCAACATGCGAATGCGGTGATTTTCGCTGTCGCCGATATATACGGTACGGCCCTGAATAAAGACTCCGTGAGGACGGGCCAGTTTGCACGCGAGCGGATTGCCGTCGGGGCCATCGCCGCGCTGGCCGGTGCCGGTCACGGTGGAGACTGTGCCGGACCGCAGGTCGATCCGGCGGATCGCATGATTCTCCGTATCGGATATGTACAGGCTGTGGTCCGCGGCATAGGTGACGCCTTTCGGTCCGTTCAACGGATTTCCGGGCGCGCCGAACTTCGCCGTGATTGCCGGGCCTCCGTCGCCTTCATAACCAAGCTCACCGGTGCCGGCGAGGTGCTTGAGACGCGTGTGCGCGGGATCGATGCTGAAGACCTTGTTGCCTTCGCGAAGGATCAGATACATCGTTCCGTCCGGCGCAATATCAATCGACCGCGGCCCGCGCGTGGGCGTTCCCGCGAGCGGCGCGTCTGCAGGAGTCGGCGTCTGCTCGCCGGTGCCGGCGAATGTGGTGATCATTCCCGTCTTCGCATCGATGCGGCGGACACGATGGTTCACGATGTCGCAGATGTAGACGTTGTCCGACTTATCCAGCGCGATGCTGTGCGGCTGTGCAAGCTCTGCGCGATTGGCAGGACCGCCGTCGCCGCTGAAGCCTCGGACTCCGGTTCCCGCAGCCGTCGTGATGATCCCGGATTTCATATCGATATACCGCACGACGTGGCTGTCCCGCTCGGCGACGAAGATGTTCTGTTTTGTATCGAAACGGATTTCATGCGGCGCGCTGAGCTGGGCAAGTTTCGCGGGCCCGCCGTCGCCCGACCAGCCTTTCGTGCCGTTGCCTGCGATGACATTAATCCTTCTCGCCTTCAGATCGAGCCGCAGCACGCGGTTGCTGCCGAAGTCCGCCCAATACAAAGCGCCGTCCGGACCAATCACTACGCCAAAAGGATTGTTGATGAGAGCTGTTTCCGCCGATTCGCCATCGCCGCACATGCCGGGCTTGCCGATCCCTGCGATCGTGGTGATGCGCGAGCCGGCCTGCGGAAGAATGGGAGCCGCCATTATTGCCGCTGTGAATCTGAAGAAATCCCGACGCGTAGGTTGGTTTTTCATGCGGCGATATCTTAGCTCAAATCGCGAGCTTCTCCCTCTCCCTCCGGGAGAGGGAGAAGCAGTTCGCTACATGCGCTATCATAGGCGTCCGATATGGACAAGATACTGCAGGCAATACTGACCAGCCGCGTCTATGAAGTCGCGAACGAAACCGCGCTGGACGTTGCCCCCCGGCTTTCGAAACGTCTGGAAAACACGATCTGGCTCAAACGCGAAGATCAGCAGCCGGTGTTCAGTTTCAAAATCCGCGGAGCGTACAACCGCATCGCGCGCCTGTCTCAGACGGAGCGGGCGGCAGGCGTCATCACGGCGAGCGCGGGAAACCATGCGCAAGGGGTCGCGCTGTCGGCGAAACATCTCGGCATACGGGCGGTGATCGTCATGCCGAAAACCACGCCGGATATAAAAGTAAACGCGGTGAAAGCGCTCGATGCGGAAGTCGTGCTTGCCGGCGACCACTATTCCGAAGCCCAGGCTCACTGCGATCGGCTGGCAGAAGAAAAAGGAATGACCTTCGTTCATCCCTTCGATGATCCGCTGGTCATTGCCGGCCAGGGCACGATCGCCGACGAAATCGTGCGTCAGCATCCCCGGGATCTCGCGGCCATCTTTGTTCCTGTCGGCGGTGGAGGTCTGATCTCCGGTATCGGAGCATATGTGAAGTCGGTCGTGCCTGATGTTCAGGTGATCGGTGTCGAACCGGTGGACTCGGACGCGATGAGCCGCGCGCTCAAAGCCGGCAAACCGGTCAGTCTCGAAAACCCCGGACTGTTTGCGGACGGTGTGGCAGTTCGTATTGTGGGGCGGCACACATTCGCGATCGTCAAGGACACCGTCTCGGAAATCGTGACCGTGGATAACGACGAAATCTGCGCGGCCATCAAAGACATCTTCGACGACACGCGCACCATCGTGGAACCCGCAGGGGCCCTCGCCGTCGCCGGTCTCAAGGCCTGGGTCGACCGAACCGGCGCGCGCAACAAGCATTACGTCGCATTGCTGAGCGGCGCCAATATGAATTTCGACCGGCTGCGATTCGTCGCAGAGCGCGCGGAACTCGGCGAGTCACGCGAGGCATTGTTCGCCGTCACTATTCCGGAAAGGCCCGGATCGTTTCGCCAGTTCTGCGGAGCGCTCGGCCGCCGAATCATTACGGAATTCAATTACAGGCTCAACGATCGGCAGCGGGCGGATGTGTTTGTCGGATTAAGCGTCGACAGCCGCGAGGACGCGCAACAGGTCCTGGCGGAACTTCATCGGCTGAAATACGAAGCGACCGATCTCACCGACAACGAACTGGCGAAGCTGCACATCCGTTACATGGTTGGCGGTCATGCCCGCGATGTGAAACGCGAACGGCTTTGTCGATTCGAGTTTCCGGAACGGCCCGGCGCGCTGCTGCAGTTTCTCGACACGCTTGGCGGGAAATGGAACATCAGTCTTTTTCATTACCGGAACCACGGATCGGATTTTGGTCGCGTCCTCGCTGCACTGGAAGTTCCGCCGGAAGACGATCAGGCGTTCGAGCGGTTTTTAAAGGAGTTGGGGTATCTGTTTCAGATCGAGGATGGGAACGATGCGTATAACCGGTTCCTGGAACCAGTCAGAGGAGAGTAATTCGGGGACGGTCGCCTAAATTCCCTAATTGCACCTCAAATTAGGGAATTTAGGCGACCGTCCCCGAATTATCGTCCTTCTTCTCGTCCTTCGGCTTTTCCGGTTCGTTCATGGAACCCTTGAAATCCCGGATCGCTTTGCCAAGACCCGACCCGAGCTCCGGCAGCTTCTTGGGTCCGAACACAAGAAGCGCAATGATGCCGATGATGATCATCTCAGGAATCCCGATATGCGGCATGGTGGTCTCCTTCCGGCGACCTACACTATCACATGTTATGAGTCGGAGGCCGTTTCGGCTTCTCCAGGTGCTGTAGCGGCATTGGATTGTGATCGGGCGGCTCGATAGGGACTGCGCCCTGACTTTCGGCATCCGACCGATCGTAATAATCCTTCATCGTTCTCTCGAGCAGGCTGTTTTCGGGAGTGCCCGCGTCCGTACCCATGGTCATGCGATCGGGCATCTGGTCGGGAGCTTCTGTACTTACCGGCTGGCTGGACGCTTCGATGACGTGCTCCGCCGCCTCGTGAGGCGCAACCGGCCGCTTATCGAAAGCTTTACGTTTGCGCATTTAAAAATGCTCCTAAAGGTTTCGACGGGTGAAAAAGGATTACGCCGACCGGACCTTTGAAATGGCGGGAATAATGTCGCGGCCGTAGATTTCGAGTGTCTGCTCTTCGTCGCCGCACATCAGATAAATGTTGAATTGGGTGACTCCGGCGGACTGCAACTCCCGAAGTTTCTTTGCATGCTCCGCTGCTGAACCCACGATGCAGAAACGATCCACGACCTCGTCCGTTACGAACTCGGCATTGCTGCTGCCGACTTCCGCATGATGCAGATAGTTGTAACCCTTGCGGTCCGAAATATAGGCCGTCAGTTCGGGCGGCAGTTCTTCCGGCTTGTATCGCGAGACGAGATCCACGACGTGATTCGAAACGAGAGCGGGAAACCATCGAACATGTTCGCGTGCGACTTTCTTGTCTTCGGAAATCCAGACGGCAGTCGCGCTCATCACCCGGATCTTTGAAAAATCGCGGCCTGCTTCTTCAGCGCCTTCTTTAACGAAACCGAGGCACCACTTGATCAGAGCAGGATCGGCAAACTGCAGGATGACGCCGTCGCCGATCCGGCCTGCGCATCGCAATGCTTTCGGACCATAGCCGGCAACCCAGATCGGCGGAACGCCTTTGTCGGCCCACGGCATCTGAATGGGATGGTCTTCGTAAGTGATCTGCTTGCCACTGTTGAGATCGCGAATGACCTGGACGCAGTACTCGAGATTCTCCAGTGTCGTGGGCTTTTTGCCCATCACACGCCGGGAGCTGTCGCCGCGACCAATACCGCAGTCCATGCGTCCGCCGGAAATTTGGTTAAGTGTGGCGAGAAGGCTGGCGGTAACTGTGGCATCTCTCACGACGGGGTTCGTCACGCAGGTTCCGAATCGCATGCGCTGCGTGTTGGCGGCCATCAATGTGAGCAGCGGATACGGCTCCTGCCAGAGAACGTGCGAATCAAAGATCCACCCGTAGGCAAAGCCCGCCTCCTCTGCCTGTTTCGTCAGCGCAACGATGTGTTCCGGCGTCATGTCCGGCTTGAGCGTGAACGCAAATTCAAACATCTCTCTCGACTACTCCTTCACCAAATCCCCATAAGACTCCGGACGCCTGTCGCGGAAGAATTGCCAGACATTGCGTACTTCCTGGATCTCATCCAGATTCAGATCCCCAATGACCACCTCTTCCTTGTCCCGCGATCCTTCCGCAATAATCTTGCCTCGCGGCGTGCAGAAATAGCTCTGGCCGTAGAACTCGCCGATGTTCCACGGATACTCTCGCCCGACACGATTGATCGCGCCGATGAAGTAACCGTTGGCCACAGCGTGAGCCGGTTGTTCGAGTTTCCACAGGTATTCGCTCAGGCCCGCTACGGTAGCCGACGGGTTGAACACGATTTCCGCTCCATTCAAGCCGAGCGCGCGAGCGCCTTCCGGAAAGTGCCGGTCGTAGCAGATGTACACGCCGATATCGGCGAACTGGGTTTTGAAAACGGGGTATCCCAGATTGCCGGGCTTGAAATAGAACTTCTCCCAGAAGCCGGGAGCGCAGTGCGGGATGTGATGCTTGCGGTACTTCCCGAGATATTTCCCGTCCGCATCGATGACAGCGGCCGTGTTGTAGTACACGCCTTTGATCTCTTCCTCATAGATCGGGACGATGATCGCCATCCCGTGCTGCTTCGCGACTTCGCGCATGAGCTGCACGGTTGGGCCATCGGGAATCTTCTCGACCATGCCGTACCATCGCGACGATTGTTCGGCGCAGAAATAAGGACCGGTGAAGATTTCCTGCATGCACAGAATCTTCGCGCCCTTCGCTGCGGCATCGCCGATCAGCTTCAGGTGCTTTTCAATGGAGTCACGCTTGATCTTCTCCAGCGGTTCTTCGGTGGGCGTGGTGCACATGGATTGAATCAAAGCACATCGAACGACGCGGGCCATAAGTCACCTTTCAACGTTCCGGCTGGAAAGCAGCCAATATAAAACAAATCCCAATCCGAATGTGACAAACCACGCGTACGTATAGAGCGTGTCCAGCATGCCCGGCATCGCCGCCTGGCCGCCCGGCGTAGTGGCTGCGCGCAGGAACCCGGGAACGACCGGAGCGATGGAAACAACCAGTGCTACGACGGCGTTCCAGTTCGTGCCGCCCGAGTAGGAATACTTTCCCTTCGGATCGAAAAGCGCTGCGAGGTCCAGCTCCTGCTTTCGCAAAACCCAGTAGTCGCAGATCAGGATTCCGGCGATTGCGCCCATCAACCCGGAATAGCCGATGAGCCACGTAAAGATGTAATCGCCCATGGAGCCCATGAGCTTCCACGGCATCATCAGGACGCCAATGACGGCAGTGATCAGACCGCCGGCCACGTATGAGATCTTGCGGGGGTTCAGGTTCGAAAAGTCATTTGAAGGGGAGACCACGTTGGCTGCCATGTTCGTCGTCAGCTGGGCGGCAAAGATGACGACAGTGGCAAAAGCAATGACAGCGATGCTGTCGAACCGGCCCATCAAATCGACCGGATTAGGAATGGCCTGCCCATAGATCAGCAGCGTCGCGCTGGTGACAGCGACGCCGATGAACGCGAACGCCGTCATCGTGAACGGCAGCCCCATGGCCTGACCCAGCATCTGCGACCGCTGTGAACGGGCGTATCGCGTGAAGTCCGGAATATTCAGGCTCAGCGTCGCCCAATAACCGACCGACGCGGTCAGCGCGCCGGGGAAAATTGTCCAGAATGCGTTGTGCTGTTTCTGCAGCGCCGCCGACTCGACCAGAATCCGCCCGAGGCCGCCCGCCCTTGACGCTGCCCACCACAACAGAATCGCGCCTCCGCCCAGCAACAGTGGGGCGGACCACGTCTCAAGATGTTTGATGCCTTCAACGCCCTGCACAATGATGTAAACCTGAATCGCCCAGAACAGGAAAAACGCAAGCCAGAGATGAATCCCGATGCCGTTCCAGCCGGACCACATCGCGCCGAACAAGGCGTCGAGCGCCTGTCCGCCGATCCAGGTCTGAATGCCGAACCATCCGCATGCGACGATCGCTCGAAGAATGGCAGGGATATTCGCGCCCGTGGTTCCAAACGACGCGCGGCACAACACTGGAAACGAAACACCGTATTTGGTGCCGGCATGAGCGTTCAGGATCATGGGAATCAGGACGATCGTGTTGCCGAGCAGAATGGTGATCATCGCCTGCCACCAGTTCATGCCCGCTTCGATGAAGCCGCCGGCCAGCGTATAGGTGGTGATCACCACGCTCATGCCGATCCACAGCGCGGCGATATTCCAGGTGGACCAGGTGCGTTGTTTGATGGTGGTCGGCGCGAGGTCGTGATTCCAGAGCGGACTCGTCGAAACGTCGCGATCGAGTTCTACGAAGTCCCTGCTCAAGCGAATGTCCCGCGCTTCAGGAATTTTCCGTTTCCGGCTTTACCTTTGAAGATTCCATTCTCGACCACCACGTTGCCGCGGGAAAGGACCGTCTCGGTAACGCCGCGTACTTTGCGGCCTTCGTAGGCGCTGTAGTCCACTCGCATGTGGTGTGTTTTGGCGCTGATGGTTTGTTCGCGGTTCGGATCGAAGATGACGATATCGGCATCCGACCCGACGGCGATCGTTCCTTTCTTTGGAAACAGGCCGAAGATCTTCGCTGCCGCAGTGGAAGTCAGTTCCACAAACCGGTTCAGGCTGATTCTCTTTTGCACGACGCCGCCATCGTAGATGAGACTCATGCGGTGCTCGACCCCCGGACCTCCGTTCGGGATCTTGCTGAAATCGTCGCGGCCGAGTTCTTTCTGTTCTTTGAAGCAGAACGGGCAGTGATCGGTCGAGATGACCTGCAGGTCATTTCCGCGTAGTCCCTTCCACAGCTGCTCCTGATTCGATTTGTCGCGGAGCGGCGGCGTCATGACGTACTTCGCGCCTTCGAAGCCTTCCTGTTCGTAGTAGCTGTAGTCGAGAAACAGATACTGCGGACACGTTTCGGCAAAGGCCGGCAATCCGAGATCGCGCGCAGCCTGCACCTCTTTGAGCGCGTCGTAGCAGCTCAGGTGAACGATGTATACAGGCGAGTTCGCCATCTCGGCGATCGCGATCGCCCGATGGACGCCTTCGGCCTCGGCACGCGTCGGCCTGGTGAGCGCGTGATACTTCGGCGCTGTTCGACCTTCAGCAATTGCTCGTTTGACCAGCACATCGATGACGACACCATTCTCCGCGTGCATGCAGATCAGGCCGCCTTTTTCGCCCGCCGCCGTCATGGCTTTGAAGATCGTCCCGTCGTCGACGAGAAAAACGCCCGGATACGCCATGAACAATTTGAAGCTCGTCACGCCCTGATTGATCAGGCCGCCCAACTCCGGTAATCGTTCGTCCGGCAGGTCCGTGACGATCAGATGAAAGCCGTAATCGATGCTCGCCTTGCCTTCCGCTTTCGAAAACCAGATATCCAGCGCCTCATTCAAAGCCTGGCCTCGATATTGCACGGCGAAGTCGATGATTGTAGTCGTACCACCTACCGCAGCAGCCCGCGTGCCCGTCTCGAAGTCGTCGGATGAAGAAGTTCCGCCGAAAGGCAGGTCCAGGTGAGTGTGCGGATCGATGCCGCCGGGGATAACCAGTTTGCCGGCACTGGCATCAATGATCTTATCGACGGACCCGACGATCGCTTCGAGGTCACGCCCGATCAGTTCGATGGTGGAACCTTCGATCAGAATGTCGGCGACATACGAATCCACGGCGGTAACAATGTGGCCGCCTTTGATTAGCGTTTTCATGGCCGGCAAACTATACGACACCCCGACGCTTCATTTAAAGAACCGCAAAAGGACCGCGACTTGCAAAGATGTAAGACAGGAAACGACAAAAGAATTCGAGGAATTACTGGGATGAAAACAGGACAAGACGTAATTGAATCGGGGTTATACGCGTCGGAATGTTGCGGTGAGGAAGAGTTATTGGAAAAGGATGCCTGCTTCCCTCGTTGCATGAAGTGCAAAGGGTTGTCTAGATGGGAACCGGTAGACATGCCGGAGCAAAAGGCCGCGTAGGCTACCGTACCGACTGAACGAAGCTGTTGTCGTAGGTCTGCGTCAGATCGACTTTCGCGGCCGGGATTCTCTCATCGACGAGCGACAGCGATTTGAGAACGTTTGGCGGCCCTTCCGGCGGCATGAGGCCGTCGGGCGAATACATGGAAAGATTCCCGCGTAAGGACACAATGTACTGGTCGCGGTCACCCGCCCAGAAAGTCTCAGGCATGGCGGCCGCGATTTCTTCAGCTGAATGTTCCTGCAGATACCGGAGCACGCGCACACCGGCTCTCACCATCGACTGCACCACATCGCGACGCTGCTGGATGAACTCCGCCGAAGTATAAAAACCGCCGGCCGGCCACGGCCCGCCGAAGATATCAACAGTTCCCTTCTCTGTTCGCGTGTCATATAGAGGTCTGGCGATGCCGTCACGCTCCAGCTTCGACGCGAGAGGATCCACGGTCACGCCCGCCCATACGCGATCCTGCTGAAAGGCCGCGAGCATCGTCGCGGTGCCGCCGGTCACAACTGGAATGGACTGCGGATCCAGGCCGTTCTGTCTGAGGACGTACTTCACGAGCTGGTCGGTTGAGGAGCCCGGAGCCGTCACACCGACCGGCTTTCCGACGAGGTCCTTGATGGAGTGCACCTCGTGCAGGTGCTGTTTGCCGACCATGAGCACCAGGCCCGGATAACGATCGAAGAGCGTCACCATGACCAGATGCTTTCCCTGGGCACGCGCGCGAATCGTGTGTTCGTAGAAGCCGGTGACCATATCGACGGATCCGCCCATCAACGCGGCCAGTGCTTCGGATCCACCGCGCAGATCCGAGATTTCAACCTGGATGCCTTCGTCTTTGAAGTAGCCAAGCCGGTCGGCCAGTGTCAGCGGCAGGTAGATGAATTGGGTCTGGCCGCCGACGGCCATGCGGACGGTTGTGAGTTCCTGCGAAGGCCGCGAGCACGCGGCCAGGATAAGGACGAACCACAGATGTTTACACCGAAAATTCGACATTCACATCCTTCCACCGGATCAGCCGGCGTTCCATCCAGGTGACACCAAACTCCACGACGACCACCACCACGCAAAGAATCAGCATTCCCGCGTAAACACCCGCCGCATCGAAGTTCCCCTGCGCCTGGCTGATGATCCACCCCAAACCCCGAGCCGCAGCGAGATACTCACCGACGACCGCGCCAACCAGCGCAAATCCAACCGACGTGTGAAGGCTCGATAGTATCCACGTCATCGCCGAAGGCAGCAAGACATGCCATGCGAGTTGCATCTCCGACGCACCCAGCATGCGCGCGTTGTTGACGATGTTTCGATCGACATCGCGGACGCCGCGGTACGCATTAAAGAAGACGATGAAGAAAACGAGCGAAAACCCGAGCGCGATTTTCGATCGCTCGTCGATTCCGAGCAGCAGCACAAAGATCGGAGCCAGAACCAGCCGCGGCAGCGCATTCAGAACCTGGATGTACGGATTCAGCACAGCAGACCAGAAATGCGAACGGCCGAGAAGAAACCCGACGACAACGCCTCCGAAGACACCGAACAGGAAGCCGAAAAACATCTCCTCCATCGTCACGAACAAATGATGGTAGATGCTCCGGCCGCCCAGAAGAAAACCTGGCTCTGTCAGCCACCGCACCGCGCGCGCGCCGAACACTGAAGGCTGAGAAAAGAAAAACGGATCGATCCAGTCGAATCGCGCCGCGAATTCCCAAAGACCGACGACTCCAAGAAGCAGCCCCAGCTGCAGCGAGACGATGAGCGCCTGCTTCTCACTTGGCATACGTCGCCAGGACCTCCTCCTTCAGGTTCCGCCATACGACCTCATAGATCTCCAAAAAGCCCGGGATGAATCGCGCCTCTTCCACATTGCGCGGCCGCGGCAGCCGAACGGGATAGTCGCCTTTGAGTCGCGCGCCGGGACCGGCCGTGAACAACAGAACACGATCGGCCATCGCAATCGCTTCTTCAAGATCATGCGTCACGAACAAAACCGTGGCCTTCAACTCCTGCCACAATTCGAGAAGCTTGTTTTCCATGATGGCGCGAGTTTGAGCATCGAGCGCGGAGAAGGACTCGTCCATCAGAAGAATCGGAAGACGGTTGATCAGCGCCTGCGCCATCGCGACGCGCTTCCGCTGACCGCCGGAAAGCTGCGACGGGTATCGTTTGTCGAGACCCGGCAATCCAACGCGCTCGATCCACATTTCCGCATCCTTGATCGCCTGATTCCGAGGACGGCCTCTCAACAGTGGTCCCAGCATCACGTTTTCGATTACAGTCTTCCAGGGAAGCAGCGCATCGTGTTGCGACATGTAAGCTGCATCGCGATTGATCGAGTCCAGGGACCCGCCGCTGGTCCTCACGGAGCCTTCGGTCGGTTTCAAAAGTCCGGCAACCAGATTCAGAACGGAAGATTTTCCGCATCCTGTGGGGCCGACAATGGCAACGAACTGCCCCTGGAGGACGTCAAACGATAAGCTGCTGAGGGCGGCGTATGAACCGAACCGAAGTCCAATGGAATCAAACGAAATCTCAATCCTGCCCGGCGGCTGCGAAGGTCTGCTTTTTTCGTTTGGCGGTGTCATGCATCCACCTTATAGTCACGCATTCAGGTTTTTCTGACCGGACGAACGATGGCGCACAAGATTTTCATCCTGGGGACGGATCCCCAGCAGTGTAAAGAACTTAAGGAAATCCTCCAAGGAAGGATAACGGGAGATATAGTCACGTCTAACGGCGCGGAGCTCCCTGGTGTCAAAGAATCGGACACGGTCATCCTCACCTCTGAAGAAAAGAACACCGGCATCCTCTACCGCCGAATCCTGAACAAACTCGAGGAACAGGTAACACGGGCGGAGCTCCTCAGCCAGCTGATCCGGCTGTTTTCGTCGTCCCTGCATATCGATGAATTGCTCGAGCGGGTCGTTTCCAAATCGACCGAGGTTCTCGGCGATACGTCATTCATCGTTCTGTCCGGCGACACCGGAAATCTCAAACTCGAAGCCGCCTTTTCCACCGACCGCGAACGGCTTGTGAAGATTCTGATGACGACGGTGAACCTCAGCGAACAGATGCTCGGCAGCGACATCCTGCTGGACGTTCTGATGAAGCGCGAACCGCTCGTCATTCCGAACGTTCCGCTCGCCACTCTCTCGGCGGAAATGCGAACCATCGTGGAAAAGCACGCCGTCACATCGCTCATGGCCGTGCCTATTCAGACAAAAGATGCCGCGCTGGGCGTCTTCATATCGCTGGCCAGCCACTCGAAGGTGTTCACGAAGGACGATGTGTCCACGGCCTCGGCGCTTGCCGATTTCACAGCGATCGCGCTCGAAAACGCCGGCCTCTTTGCGGAGCTCCAGCGGTCCGCGACAACGGATTCGTTGACCGGTGTCTACAACACACGCTTCTTCCACGAAATCCTGGGACGAGAGACTGCGCGCGCCGACCGCTACAGCACGCCGCTCTCACTGCTCATGATCGACATCGATACGTTCAAGGTGATCAACGACACGTTCGGCCACGTTGTCGGTAACAAAGTTCTCACCCACATCGCTAAAACGCTCGAGCACGCCGTGCGCAACACAGACTTCGTGTTCCGCTGCGGCGGCGACGAATTTGGCGTCGTGCTGCCGGGCACCGATCTTGAAGGCGCGATGCACGTGGCAGAAAAGATTCTGCAGAGAGTTGAAGCCGGCGAGATTCTAACGACACTCGGATATTCCGGGCGCGTGACGGTCAGCATCGGACTCTCGGAATATCATCGCGGCAGTCATTTCGAAACGCTCGTCGCCGAAGCCGACCAGGCTCTGTACATGTCGAAGCGCTCGTCCAAAAACTGCGCAAACGCGTTCAGGGCTTCATAGCCCGCCATAGCCCTAATTCGGGGACAGTGAGCAATTTCTGAAGTGCAAGAAATTGCTCACTGTCCCCGAATTAGGGCTAAAAACCCCAAAAACTCCTAAAGATTTCCTGCCGTCCGGCCGATGAGATGGACATGAGCCGTATTATCGAAATCGACGAACCAACCACTCCGACAGCGGATCGCTCCCAGTTCCGCCTCGGGTTGTATGTCGATGAACCCGTCTATCTTCAGCTGACGCTGGACGGACTCGAAATCGACCCGATCGTCGAAAAGCTAAATGCAGGCGAAGCCAGCTTTGCCTGCCCGAAACACTTCTCCGTTTTTTACGAAGGTCAGATGATCGGACCCGCTGTTCTGGTGCTCCAGGATGAGGGGATGGCGGTCGTCTATCCGGTCGTGAAGTCGAAAAACTGGCCGCTGGTCAACGTCGAGTTCATGCAACTCGGATTGAGAGAACGCCAGATGATTTCGCGATTCACGCGCGCCGGCGCTTAATCGCCTTCCAGTTTCTTCACTGCCCACTGCGCGTGCGATCGCACGTGCTCATCGTCGTGAGTCAAAAACATCCGCAGCTTCGGCACAAGTTCCCGAACACCGGAATTCCCCGCAACAACCATCAGATTCCGCAGCAACCCTTTGATCTTTGCGCGCTTCATCGATGTTCCCCGAATCATCCGCCGCCAGTCGTCGTCCCGCAGATCGAGAAGCCGCGTGAGTTCGGGCCAGTAGAGTTCAGGCCTCGGCTGAAAGTCAGCTTCGGCGGTATGCGGCGCTTTGCGGTTCCACGGACAGACGTCCTGGCAAATGTCGCATCCGAAAAGATGGTGTCCGATACCGGCGCGATCGGCATCCGGCATTTCGCCGCGCAGTTCGATCGTCGTGTACGAAATGCATTTGCGGCTGTCGAGAACATAGGGCGCGACGATCGCCTGCGTCGGGCAGGCGTCGATGCAGCGCGTGCAGGTGCCGCAGCGGTCGGGCGGCGGCGTGTCGTATTCGACGTCGAGATCCGTGAGTATGCAGCCCAGGAAAAGCCAGGATCCGATCTTCTGATCGATGATGCAGGTATTCTTGCCGAACCAGCCGACGCCTGCATACTTCGCGTAAACACGTTCGAGCAGCGGCCCGGTGTCGACGTAGGTCTTCGTTTTGTTCGCGGATACCTGCTCGATCCAGGCAGCAAGCTCGAGCAGCTTCTTTCGTACGGTGCCGTGATAATCCTCGCCCCATGCGTATCGCGAAACCCAGCCGCGAAACCGGTCGAAGCGAGTGCCGCGATGCGCGGTGTTGTAATTCATAGCGCAGACGATCACGGATTTCGCGCCGGGCAGAATGGATCGCGGATCGAGTTTCGTCGCGCGCTGCCGCTCCAGGTACCGCATCTCGCCGGCATATCCGCTATCGAGCCACTTCGGGTAGAAGACGGCTTCCGGGAACGGACCGAGCGGCGACACACCCACCAGATCGAATCCGAGAGCGCGCGCCTTTTCTTTAATGTCCGCTTTTGAAGGCAAGCAGGTCCTCGACAGGCTGCGTGTTGAGTACGCGATCTTTCTCGATCCAGCCTCGCTGCGCGGTGGCTACGCCGTACGGCAGATTCAGCAGATCATCGTAATTGTGCGAATCGGTGTTGATGATGACGTGCACGCCCATTTCGCGCGCCTTCCGGCAGTGCATGTCGTTCAGGTCGAGGCGGTGGAAATTCGAATTCACTTCCAGGCAGGTGCGAGTGCGCGCGGCCTCTTTCATGATTTCGTCGAAGTCGAGTTCATAGGCGTCTCGATCGCCAAGCAATCGTCCGGTTGGATGTCCGATCACGCGCACGTGGGGGTTCTGCATGGCGCGCACGACGCGCATCGTGAGCGATGCCTTGTCCTGCTTGAATCCGGAATGAAGTGACGCAACCACGAAGTCGAGCTTTGCGAGCAATTCGTCGGAATAATCGAGCGTGCCGTCCTGCCGGATGTCCACTTCGGTGCCCGCAAGAACACGGATGTCGGAAAACCTCGCGTCCAGAGCGCGGCATTCGTCCGTGTGTTTTAAGAGATCTTCGTCGGAGAGTCCTCCGGCAACACCAAGCGACTTCGAGTGATCTGTGATCGCCACGTACTTGTAGCCCCGCTTCCGCGCCGCTTCAACCATCTCCTCGGTAGAGTATTTCCCATCGCTCCATGTCGTGTGCATGTGCAGATCGCCGCGGATGTCTTCGATCTGCACAATGTTCGGCAGTTTTCCCTGAGCAGCCGCCTCCATCTCGCCCCAGTCTTCGCGAAGCACCGGCGGGATGTAAGGCAGGCCGAGCTTTTCGAAGATCTCCTCTTCGACGGTTCCCGCAAGCTGAACGTCGTTCGCATCGAATAGGCCGTATTCGTTGAGCTTCATGCCCTGCTTGATCGCGCGCTCGCGCATGCGAATGTTGTGAGCCTTGGAGCCGGTGAAGTAATGCATCGCGGCTCCCCAGGATTTCGGCTCGATGACACGAAGGTCGACCTGAAGATCGTCCTGCACGCGCACGGATGCTTTCGTCGGACCCTGTGCAAGAACGGTCTCGATGAAAGGCATCGCGAGAAACGCTCTCATTGTCGCTTCGACATTCGTCGATGCGGCAAGGATGTCCACGTCGTGCACGACATCCTTCATCCGCCGGAGGCTGCCCGCATATGCAACGCGGTCGGCGGAGCTCTCGAGGTACTTGCAGAGCTGCGTTGCGATCGGAATTGTTTTTCCGAGCAGGTAGTTCCCGCGCCGCCGCCGGTAGATTTCGATGCCGCGGACAATGTTGTCGAGGGTCTTCTGCTTGAAGCCGCGAATCGAAAGCAGTTTGTCTGTTTTGCACAGCACTTCGAGTTCGTCGATGCTCTGGATCTTGAAGTGATCGTAGATTTCCTTCGCGGTCTTCGGCCCGACACTCGGTATTTCGACTATCTTTGCCAAACCGGGCGGCACTTCCTGCTTCAATTGTTCGTGGAACTCGATTCGGCCCGTCCGGATGTACTCGTCGATCTTGTTGGCAAGGTCCTCGCCGATACCGGAGATATTCCTCAACGTACCACCAAGTGCGAGCGTTTCGATGTTGTCCGCGAGCCCCTCGATATTCGCGGCCGCGCGACGGTACGCGCGAATTCGAAACGGATTCGCGCCCTGGATCTCGAGCAGGTCGCCAATTTGGTTGAAGATGAATGCGATCTCAAGATTGCGCATGACCTGACATTTTACTTCGTCGGGTCAGTGTGTGCGCGACGTAAGCTCCTGCCATTTTTTGGCGGCGACGACAGGGTTTGCTGCTGGACGTGCCACGTAGATTTCGTCGGCACGTCTAAGACCTCAGGGATACGTTTGTATAACGGGGGAAAAATGGACACTCTTTTAATGGTCGCAATCGTCTTGATCACGCTCGCCGTCGTCGCACAGGCCGGCGTGCTGATCGGTATGTACATGACATCGCGCAAACTAACGAGCAGAGCCCAGACATTGATGGATGACAGCCGCCGGGTGATGGCGCCGATGGAGACGGTGACTGGCAATCTGAAGACCGTTTCGGACGACCTTGCCCATGCCGGTAAGATTGCCCGCGAGCAGGCCGTACACGCCCAGCAAATCGTCACCGAAACCCATGACAACATCCGCGGTCAGTTGTTTGAAGTCCGCGAACGCATCGTGGATACGGTCGACGAAGCGCGTGACGTCATCATGCGTCCGATTCGCCAGTACTCGGCCATCGCAAGCGGCATTGCCGCCGGCGTCCGGACCTTCTTCGCGCCACGACGAAAACCGGGGACGGCAGGAACAGAGAGGATGGAAGTAGTCGAAACCGAAATCATCATTAAACAAGATCGCGATTTCCCCGCCGCGTAACTCTCGCGCTCTCGCGTCATTCGAGGGGCGACAGCCGCGAGTCGCCCCTTCCCGCGATGCTTTATCGCATGCTATTCTTTCGTTTCTTTTTTGCATCGCGGGCCGTTAGCTCAATTGGCAGAGCAACTGACTCTTAATCAGTAGGTTGGAGGTTCGATTCCTCCACGGCTCATTTAGCAGATTCAATCGATTAGGCCACCAAACACGGTGGCCTTTTCTGTTTCTCATTCAGGTTGACAGTCACGTTGACAGCAACCGGGGCGATTTCAGCTTTGGGAGAGAATTGGTTGGCGGGTCTCGGAGACTCTAAGAACCCCTCCGGTTTAAACAATGTGGGGGGCGGGTTGTCAGTCCGGGCTGCGTTTTCAGTGCTGATGTGTGCTGGAATGCGGTAGGGTTTTTTGCCACGTTACTGAGCCGCGCTAACTCTAGACCGAATCGCGCCCATGGCCTGTACCGGTTCGGATCGTCTTTCGGTTCCTTATGGAAGTCCGGAAGTGATACGGAGTTGTCAGGGGGTACGCTCGTGCGACCCCCTTTCCGTGGGACCCTAGGTCCACACGTCAAAAAAAAAATAAAAATGCGGACGGCTGAAACACCTAAAGCCCTTTCAACACCTGTGAAATCGTAATCCCGGTCCCTTTCGCAATCACTTCCAGTGTCGGCAGGCAGACGTTTTTCTTTCCCCGCTCCATGTCCGAAATGTAACTGCGATCCACGCCCAGCTTCTCCGCCATCTCAACCTGCGTCCAACCGCGCTTCTTCCGTAACGCTCGAAGCCGCAGACCGAAGCGCTGAGTGATGTTCGCAGACACCCGGCAATAGTGCGTTGTCGGCTTTGAACGACAAATCGGCCAAAGGCGACACGTTTAGCTTTGACAAAACGCCGCAGCATTGCTGCAATGCCACGGTCACACATTCAGCTATTAAAACGAGGCAACTCATGATCAGACGTGCAAGAGGCAGCGTGGTTCTATTTGTTGTGTTCATGACTTTATCGCTCATGGCGCAACCCGCCCTGGCAGACAGCATCCAAGTCACATTCACCGGCCAGATCTACTGGACGTTCGATGAGCAATTCGGCGGACCCGGCTTTAACGGAATCCAGAGCGGAGATTCTTTCTCCTCCGTGCTCACCTAGATCCCGCGCAGCCGAACCTGGGAACGCCGGGCCAGGGAGAATTCGGCGACTATAGCTACGTCGTCACGGTCCAGACTTTGGGCGGTCCCGTTACGCTCGGCGGACCGAATTCCTATCCCCTGCACGTCGAGGACGAATTTAACGACGAGTTCGGCGTCGCCGACGTTGTTCACAATGCCGATTCAGACGTCGCTTTCATATTCCGGGATTACACGCACACCGCGCTATCCAGCGGTTCTTTGGCAGATGTGGACTGGCAGAATCTATTAACGCAGTCGAGCATACCGCATCCGCTTGTTCGAGCGCCTAACGCCGCCGTGGTTGCCAACGGAACTGTTCGCGATATGTTCCTTCGCGCTCCAAATGCGGCTGTTGTGGTGATAGGACGGATTAACGCCGTCGATGTTCAGACGATCCCATCGCCGGTTCCTGAGCCATCGTCCATCCTGCTACTCGGAGTCGGGCTCGTCAGCCTCCTGCTGCACCGGCCACGGTCGTAATTGTGTCGTCGTTGTCCGTTCTCCGCCATAAAACAGCCCTCGCGTTTCTGCTCGTATTGGCGACAACGCCCTACCTGACGGCTCAAGGCACAGTCGAGGTCACCACGTTGGCCGGATTAGCTCGATCGTCAGGTTCCGTTGACGGACTTGGAGCCGCTGCAAGATTCCAGCAACCCGGAGATATCGCCACTGATTTGTCAGGCACCGTTCACGTCACCGATATCGTCAATGGCAACTACACCGTCAGGAAGATCACGCCGGCGGGTCTTGTAACGACAACCTCAATCAATGCAAATCGTTTCGCCATTGATAGCATCGGAAATCTCTATGTCTTAAGCAGCACTGGGGTCGACAAGTACACGACAACGGGCCAGAAGATCCCTATTAACCTTGGAGGCGTCTCCTTAATAGATGCGGCCTTAGCAACCGATGCCGTGGGCAACTTATACGTCAGTGTTGGGAGTACGATCTACCGTGTGTCTCCCACCGGCAGTATCACTAACTATCCCAATGCAAATGCGGGGGCGAATAGTTTCGTTGTAGACGGGACCGGCACTGTGTTCATTGCCAGGCGTAATGCGATCTTCATCTACCCGCCTGGCGGAAGGGCGGACCAACTCGTCGGCGCAGAAGGCAATTCCGGCAGTTCTGATGGTGTTGGAGCCGCCGCGAGATTCGGAGAGAAACTCAGCCTCGCCATCGATGCCGAAGGAAACCTTTACGTTGCCGACACTGAGAATTCGACGATCCGCAAGGTTTCACTCGTTCCATTTGGAACTGGCTTCCGACCGGAGAGGGTGTCCACCATCGCCGGTCAAGCCGGTTCGACGGGATCGCAAGACGGAAACGGCTCGAACGCCCGCTTCTTCAGTCCTGCTGCGCTCACCGTCGATCAAGGGTCTGGACTCATTTATGTCTCGGATTCCGGCAACCGGACGATTAGAAGAATTGCGGCAGCGAATCCGACCATCTTCTTTTCTCATTTCGCGGCTGGCGGAGGAATAGCCGCAAACATCTCCATCAACAACACGTCACGCTCGACTCCGGCAGCCTGCGTGATTTCATTTTCAGACGACAATGGGAATCCTATTTCCGCCGAAACGCTGACAGGCCGCTCGGCTGGGTTCACCGTTCCAGCAGCTTTGGGAAAAGTTACTATATCAACGCTGGAGAGCGTGCCGCCCGTTGCTGGATCGGTGCGCGTATCCTGCAATGTCACAACTAAGGGATTCATCCGATTTGTATTGCCGGGGATCGGTGTGGCGGGAACCGGTGCCAGTGCACCCGCAACACAATTGCTCATTCCCGTTGTACAAACCCCCACCGGCCTACGGTCCGGAATTGCTATTCAGAATATCGAGGACGCACCTCTCATCGTTGTTTTGAATTTGTACGATGCACGGGGAAACCACGTTAGTTCGATCGATAACGGAATTCCGATAACGCTGCCGCCGAGAGGTCACAGGTCGGCATTTATCGGTGAGATTTTTCGAGGATTGGATTCCACGTTTGACGGGATTCTCTCCGTGAGCACTTCATTTTCAAATGGCCGGATGACTGCAATTTCCTTTGAGGTCGGTTTCGAGGCCGGGCAGTTCACGACGGTGCCCGTGCACGTACTGCAATAGGATCATCCTTCGGATCTGCATGGTGCCCGTTCCAGCAGAATCTTGCCCACCTCCGTCACCGTCTCTTCCAAGCCCGCTGCTCCGAAGTTCTGCTGAATCGCCACAATCGGAGCCTTATTCCGACCGGTCAATCCGGCAATCTCCAGGACCCATTCACGAGCGCGTTTATCACCGTTCAGCGCATCCTCGACGAGTTGCTCGGCAAATTCCGGCAAACGCTCCGCTATTTTGAACATCGCCAGATAACGATGATAGTCAAACCAAAGGCTGACGAGATCCATCAGCGATACTTTGAATCTTCGGCACAGCGTGCTTGGATTTGTACTGCTGTATGCCGGATCTTGAAGCGCGTCGTAGAGTCTAGAGAATTTGGAATAACCGCTGGTCATCAAGGCGTTTTCGAGTGCCCGACGAGGAACGGCTTCAAAGAACCCTTGCACCGGACGATCACGATCGGCACGCACCGGGATGGGACGGCCATTCTTGTCTTTATTTGTCGCAGGGCGACCGGGCTTTCTGTAGTCGCTCACCTGACGTAGATTCCTTTGTCCAGAACGGTTCTGTGCCATATATCCGACGAATTTGTCCACTAGACCCCGATTCCACTCTATGCTACAAAGTCCTTGACATGGAATCGATTCAAACACCCTTCCAGTTGAGAGCCCGATTCTGTGGCGTGCTGGATTTCGCATGTCCCTGGTGTGCGCAAATCTGCCGAGCCCGAGTAACACGCAAAACCTTCAAAGTCCAATGCACCGGTAAAGAATGCCGTCGCTGGTTCGGGTTGGGTTTGGTATTTCACGTTCTGCCACGCGCCGGAAATGGCGGGGGAATCGTCCCTGAAGACTACCTGATACCCGCTGAGCCATTGCCAGTCGCAACGCTTCATCGGTGGCAGAGCGGAGATCCAACACACCACGTGATTGAATAAAGATTTCTATCCGGATATCAATTCCACTTTTGTCCGAACGCGCTGAATTGCAGGCTCGGCATCCCCCGATGCTTCGGGCCGGTCTAACGCGTGAAACAGTGAAACCAATTTCGTTTTCGTAGTTCGAGATTATCTCCAATAGAGCCTGTTCCATTTCTCTTTTCTTGGCAACTTGGCTTTTGGCGGATTCGGTACGCATATTTTTTCATCCTCTACGATTTCGAATAATTTCGACGCTGAAGGACCGGGCTTTCGTCGCTTATGTCGCTTTTGTCGCATCGTGGGCGAACCAACGTTCGACGGATCGCCCTGACGTTTTTTCATTCCGACATCTCGCGAGTCCGCGACTCTCAAGAAATCGTAGCGATTTTTCCACTTCAGCTCTTTTCTTGTGCTTTTTGAAGTGATTTCTGATTTCTGTTCGGTTCATACCTTGCGCATCCTTGTTACGGAGTTGTTTCAGTATCTCGTCGGCCAGGGGATCACCCAGAGAGTTACCAAAGACGTGTCGGGCAGAATCTTCGCAGAACTTCCAGACGGCGAGGGCTGCCTCCAAATGCTCTTTGCGAATGTCACCGGAACAATCCAATACTGCAAAGATCAAAGCAAGGCGGACTACCTGTGCTTCAGCACGGGCGACGACGGTTCCGAACAATCCCGGCTGGGGCGCTGACAGTTCCGGATAGACTTCGTGCCATAGCCTGCGGGCTTCTTCGTTCCAAGTGATTCTGCCCTGGTTGCTGTCGAATTCAATCGCCGCACATAATCGGATCTTCATCGGCTCGAAATCGACTTCATCGATGCTGCCGCCTTCGGGCAGACACTTCGAACGCCTGACGCACGCGAAAAGAAAGCGATTCGCAAACCCATTACCCATCTCCGTCTGGCCGAGGTAGCGTTGAAGCTCATCTTGGGTCACGTGTCCGACTATCGATATGTGCGCTCCAGTGGCCTTAGCCGGTTGGTTCTTCGTCATCGTGTTTAGATTACCGGTATCCCATGCTTGGCGGATCGTTGGCGAGAGTGTGTTACCGTCTCGTCCCAGTATTCGAAGGACCGACGCGAATTCAGATTCGACGACCATCAGCCGTTTATCAGCAGGCTTTTCCTGCTTCTTCATCAAGAAACTCCCTCTCGCCATTCATCCCTCGTCCTTCTCATCTTCTTCGTCTTCGTCCCTGACGGCCCATATCAATCCTTCGCCACTCGACAAGCCCGTCGTAAGCCGGTCATTTTTCCACACTGAATCCAGTTCACCAAAGATACGTTCCACGTGTCCCCAGGACGTTCCTTTCCGCGCCTTTGAGGAATCGCCCACGAGAACAGCGAAGAGGTTTGTGTGGTGTTGCACGGCCTCCACCTGGTAATAGGCGTGTCGTGCGACTACGTTTCCGAAGGCAACAAGGAATTGGATCAAGATCGCCGCTTTGTCGGCCTCCGTGTGGGGTTCGATGGCATGAGCGATCTCACCGGCCAGTCCGTAGTAAGCCTTCTCGCTTGGCGGCTCAGGCCACTCGTCGTGCGACGAAAGCGACCTTTGCGACGAAAGAGGGTCGGTGTTGGTGCTTGAATCTGCGGTTTTAGAATTTTGCGGCTTTCTCATCGGGCTTGCGTCGGCTCATGCTTTGCCACGGGCTTATTTCTCACCCGCTGCGCTTTTCGCCCTCTGTTCAATCCACACTTCTAATGAGACACGGGAGATTCGCACGGCCCGACCGATGCGAACGGCGGGCAATTCTCCAGAAGCCAGCAGCGCATAAACCGTTGTTCGCCCCAAACCCGTTTCAGCCTGAACGTCTGCCACCGTCAGGAGCATAGGCTTGTCACTCATGGTGTTACTTGTAGTTGCCACTTGTTCTCTCTCCAATCCAGGTGAAATTGCGCGATACCATTTGGCATCGCTGAGACGGATTATGCTAGAGTGTTGTGCATAATGTCCACCCCTGCACATAACCCTCTCAGGACGATTCGATTTTGCACTCTAGCGGGTGTTGAAGACGTTCGATTGGAAAGAGGCGAGATAGTAGGTCGATTCAAATCAGAACTGAGAGAGTACTATGGCCCTAAGACGGGCATGCTCATTGAAGAGTTTGTTAATTGGGGAAATGACGCTGCTTCTTGGCTGAGGTTTGTTCGCCTCCACGGACCGCTCTCTCAGGATGCCAAACATGGAGAAACCTTTCGCGCAGACGTTAAACAGTTTTCCGAGACCCAAGAATCGTTTCGGCGGTTGTGGCGAGATAAGAAGCGCGATGGATGGCAATTAAGTTGTCAAATCACATTCAGCCACCTAGCCCACAAAACTGCATTTAGGGTCCCTAATTTGTACTGGTTTTTATTTCTCGATCTCGTTATCCAAGATCCAAAACGCTTAAAGATTTGTAAGCGTCCAGACTGCCCGACACCGCACTTTGTAGTTCACCACTTAGGACAAAGATATTGCGGGTCCGTCTGCGCGGCTTGGGCACAAATGAAATGGAAAAGCGATTGGTGGAAGAAGCACGGTGGACCATGGAGAGAGAGCCGACGACAAAATGAACAACTGGAGGATGAGAATGGAAAACGACAGAGCAAAAGAAGGAAAAGCAAGTAAGGCCAGGAAACGCGGTCAGGGTGAGGGTTCGATATTTCAACGATCTGACGGACGTTGGTGTGCGGCCATGGTAATCGGCTATCGAAACGGCCGACCACTGCGAAAGCATTTCTATGGAGAAACGCGGTCTGGTGTCGCTGGACGCCTTACCAAGGCTCTTCAAGAGCTGCAGCAAGGAATTCTGCCAGCGGACGACCGCATCAAATTGGAGGCGTTTCTCGATCGCTGGCTGGAGGACTCCGTTAAACCTTCCGTCAGGGCCAAAACGTATGACAGTTACAAACAGCTTGTGCGGCTCTACATCAAACCAGATTTGGGCCACGTTCGCTTGTCAAAGCTGACCCCGCATGACGTGAGGAAATTCATGAACGCGAGAATGGAATCCGGCCTCTCTGCCCGGACCGTACTTTATTGCCGGGCAGTGCTGCGACGCGCCCTAAGACAAGCTGTATGCGACGGCGTGATCTTTCGCAATGTTGCAACGCTGGTAGAGCCACCGCGTTCGGTTCGGCCTGAAGCAAAGGTTCTTACGCCAGAACAGGCGGGCGCATTTCTCAAAGCTATCAAGGAAAACCGCCTTCAAGCCCTCTATACAGTTGCACTGTCCCTCGGTTTGCGTCAGGGCGAAGCCTTGGGTCTTCGGTGGCAGGATCTCGACCTTGACAACCGAACGCTTCGCGTCAATACGGCCCTCCAGCGGATTGATGGGAAGGTGCAACTCGTAGAGCCTAAGACGAGCCGTAGCCGACGCACATTGCCTCTGCCGGATTCCGTAGTTCAATCGCTCCGCTCTCATCGAGTGCGGCAGAAGGAAGAGCGATTGAAGGCGGGCGAACGCTGGCACGAAGCCGGGTTCGTTTTTACAACGCCAATCGGCACGCCGTTAGATCCTAGAAACGTACTCCGCGAGTACCAAGCGGCTCTCAAAGGTGCTGAACTGCCGAGACTCCGCTTCCATGATCTCCGCCATAGCTGCGCTTCCCTGCTTCTCGCTCAAGGCGTCCAGCCGCGAACTGTCATGGAGGTACTCGGACATTCTCAAATCTCCATCACGATGGACACATACGCTCACGTCATGCCCGCCATGATGCGAAACGCAGCAGACGCGATGGACAGCGCCCTCGGCGCAAAGAAGTAGGCGCAAATGTTGACAGCTCAGTTGACAGCAGAAGCGAAGAACAAAGGCGGCATTCGACGATACGCTACGGACCGACCAACGCCCGTTTCTGAACACCTTGACACTCCAAATCATTCCACGATATCTGCTTCTTGGGACTCTTAATCAGTAGGTTGGAGGTTCGATTCCTCCACGGCTCATTTTAAAATCAAAAGGTTACGGCCACCTCGCGGTGGCCATTTTTCTTGGGGCACCGCTGGGGCACCCGACGCATTTATTGTGGGGCCGTAAATCCCCATTTCGAAAGGAACCGACCATTGGCCCAAACGCCAGGAGAACTGCTGTTCGAGAAGTATCTCCGCTCGGTCGGCATCAAGGACTGGCTGTATGAAAAACTTTTCGAGGGCAGCACCAGGTCCACCGGATTACGCCATTCCTTACGGCGGGACACATGTTCTCCTCGATGTGAAAGACTTCGTATCGGATGGCGTCGCGCTCGGCTCTGGAGCCTATGATCCATACGCCCCGATACGCGCAAAAATCAACAAGGGTCGCGAAAAGTTCAAGGATCTCGAAAAATTCTGTTGTGGGCTGGTTCTTTATAACGTCGATAAACCGCTTGTCGATCTTGGGCCAGACTTCGCGTTCGGTGCGATGCTTGGCAATATCGCGATCACCTTTCCGATCGGAAACTTTGATAAGGCAAAAACTATCTTTGGCACCGGCGGCAGGATGATTCGCTGCGACAAGAAGAGCAAACCCATGGAGCCTCAGAACACAACGATTAGTGCTCTTGTCGCTCTCGGACATCTTCAAGTTGGTTACAAGCGATTTCCGATCGCCGAGCGGAAGCGGGAGCAGGAACTCGGCCGAAGGCTTTCACCTGAGGAATTTCACAATTTCGTTGAGTCTCGCGAAGGCACCGAAGATGACATTTCTAGTCTATGAAAGTCTTGCGGTGTAGATTATATTGCTCGCACCAAATCTAGCCTTATAAGCTATATATTTGACATAGGAGATAAGTATTGTTATATTTTGTGCGTCATAATTCGCCTAAGAGGCTATTTAATGGCCACAAATGATAATCCACATCTTAGAACCATTGGTCCGCGGATGGCTAAGCTTTTGAATGCCTTACATGATCGCTCGCAGACAATGTTTACGTTGTTGGACGTTAAAGAAATCACCGGCCTCGAACCGGCACTGGCTAGTAGTCTCCTGAACAAAGCCGTCCGCCGCGCCCTTGTTTCTCGCGTGAAAGGCGGTGTCTACATGGTTATTCCCGCCGAATTGGGTAGCACTGTCGAGTACGGTGGAAATCCATACCTCATTGCGCGAAGTTTGGCAGGCAATACTCCTTGCTATCTCTCCTACGCGACTGCGATGGAAATACATCGCATGGTAACCCAGCCGCAATTCGTCATCTTCGTTGCCACAACGAAACGACTCCGAAACCGAATTGTGAAAGGGACAGAGTTTCGCTTCATATCGATCAAGTCAGAACATTTCTTTGGAACCGCCCGACATTGGGTGACCAAACAAGAACCTGTCGAGATTAGCGACTTGGAACGCACCGTGATCGATGGACTTCATCATCCGGAATACTGCGGTGGCGTCACCGATGTCGCCAAGGGCCTCTGGATGCGGCACCAGGACATGAACGCAGCGAAATTGGTGGAGTACGCACTCCGTCTAAAAGTAGGTGCCGTAATACGACGCTTGGGATTTCTTTTAGAGCTCTATCACATCGGATCAGAACAGGATCTGAAGCCTCTTCAAAAGGCTTTGACCGCGACTTACGTTCGCCTCGACCCGATCTTGCCCAAGGAGGGAAGACATTCGGCGCGGTGGCGACTTCAATTGAATATCTCTCCGGACGAACTCGAAGCCGTCCGCGCCGCTTGAATGATCCCGCAACGAAACATTTCTTTGCTGTCGAACCGGCTTGCGGTCGGCGGACGACGGATTCGCGAAGATGTTCTGGAACGTGACTACTGCCTCGCTTGGTTCCTATGCGCCTTGGCTCAATCGGATCTGCGCGAAGTGCTCGCCTTCAAGGGCGGTACTGCTCTTAAGCGATGCTACTTTCCGGAGTACCGCTTTTCTGAAGATCTCGATTTCACACTTTTACAAACCAGAACGTTTGAAGAGATTCAAAAGCAGCTGGAAAGTGTTTACGCGGCAGTGAAGGAAAGTTCAGGTATCAGCTTCGCCTTCGATCGGAAGGACGCCAACAGCCACACGAATAGCCATACCTTCTATTTGAAGTACACCGGGCCTCTACCTTCGAGTAATGACGTGAAGGTCGACATTACCATCCGCGAACACATCGCTTTTCAACTCCAAGAACGCCCAATTCTGCGCGGCTATGACGAGTTTGCCGATATCCCGGAGGGACGGCTAATTCGCGGGTACTCCCTGGAGGAAATCACTGCGGAGAAACTGATGGCGCTGGCGGACCGTGCGCGCAATGAACCGCGCGACCTTTACGATCTCTGGTATCTCACCACGGAAGGCGGGATTGCCATCGGCTCAGTAGCTGATGCTATCCGTCAGAAGCTCGCGTTTCGCGACAAACCTTTTGAGGGCCTGGAAAAAGCAATAGCCGACAAGGAAGCACGCCTGAAGGCCCTCTGGTCGAAGCGTCTTGCCTATCAAATGATCGAACTTCCGGAATTCGATGCAATATTTCGATCGGTTCGCCGCAGCATTCGACAGGCAAAGCTGCCTTAGGTCGCCGAGGCCGTCAAGCCTCGACGAAAACTACTTCCACACTCTGGCAATCACGCAAACTGTAATGCAATCTCGCGCAGTGCACTGCGGATAGTTCGCGGACTTTGCGACAAATCCAGGGTGACAAATCTCATCTCGTGACCCTGAATCTTTGCTGTCTCATCGAAATTCTTGTCAATGGTGGGATGGAGCAATATTGCGCGTGAGGGCGGTTACGCCACCGATGACGCCGGCCATCTGCAATTTCAGGTGGCTGCCTGCGCTTGAATCCGCCGCGCCGCCCGACACGGGAGTCGATTCCCTCCGATTGCGCGCGTCAGTTTATTCACTATCCATCGTGACGGGATTTCTCCTCAGCATGCATGCTTCTCCTGACAGAACCCTGACAAAACGCAAATAAGGCGCGTATATACCTGCGCGATGCTTATTAAACCGGGAGGGCGTACAGCATGGCAAAAGTTCTGGTGGCGGAAGACGAGCCAGGGATCGCGCTGGGTCTGGAAGACACGTTACGCCTCGAGGGATACCACGTAGAAGTCGTCACAACCGGCACAACCGCGAGCCGCCGGGCGTTGGAAGAACGGTTCGATCTCATTCTTTTGGATGTCATGCTGCCGGGCAAAAGCGGTTTCGACGTCTGCCGGGAGCTGCGACAAGCGGGTCTGGAAGCGCCGATTATTTTTCTGACCGCCCGGGTGCAGGAGGCGGATCGCATTTCCGGACTGGATCTCGGCGCCAATGACTACGTCACCAAACCCTTCTCGCCGCGCGAACTGATGGCGCGAGTCCGCGGCCTGCTGCGATTTGTGGAGACCAGCCGGCAGGATCGAAAACGGCTCGAGGACGAAATCGTCGCGGCGTCTCAGGTACAGCAGCGGCTGTTTCCTTCTTCAAAGCCGCCCGTCGCCGGTGTGGACTACGCCGGAATGTGCCGGCCGGCGTCTGGGGTCAGCGGCGACTACTACGATTTCTTCAAGTTGCCGTCCGGCTGTTTGGCGCTCTTGCTGGCTGATGTCTGCGGAAAAGGAATGCCGGCAGCGCTCATAGCTGCCTCCCTCCACGCCGCCGTTCGCGCGTATGCTCCTTCGGCCGGCCGAAACTGCGGAGCGTTGCTTGCTGAAGTAAACCGCCTGCTGTTTGAAACCACTTCGCCGGAACGATTCGTCACCATCTTTTATGCCGTTTATGATCCGTCGGACCGGTCGCTGACCTGGGCCAACGCGGGCCATTGTTCGCCGCTGTTGATGCATACCTCCGGCGACGAGCGTCTCCACTCACTCATCCAGCCCGCGGGTATTGCTCCGGAAGTCCCGGTTCTGCAGGAGACGATCGGCGTATCGCCCGGCGATCTCCTGCTGATTTACAGCGACGGCATTCCGGAAGCTTGCAATCAACGCGAAGAAGAATTTGGCGAAGCCCGGCTTTCGAGGCTCATTCGCGAAAGCGGGCGCCTCCCGGCATTGGAGTTGTGCGGCGCCATTCTGGACAACGTGAAGGACTTCAGCCGCGGCTGCCATCAGGGCGACGATTTGACCGTCGTCGCCGCGAAGTTTCTCAGGGAAGGCGATTAGGATGCAAAACGAAACGGGCGGGAGTAACTTGTCGAGATCTATGTCACGGCAAGCGATACGCTTCCGAAGCATTCACGTCATCGTTACGTCCGTTGGCCTCGTTCTTCTGGTGTCTTTGGCACTCGGCTGGCTCGGATGGCGGCTCCTCGCGCAAGAGGAAACGCTGGAAAACCAGTTGGCCCAGAACCGGCTGGAACAGAGAGCCGACGACCTGCTCACCAAATTCCTGCGCCGGATAGCAGAGACGGAGGCATTGCTCAGCAGGATCGGACCGGCGCTTCCCACTGAATCGGCCGAGAGCTCTCAAGGAGGACTTCTGGTCAGCTTCTCGAAGGCGGGCGTGGAAGTCCAACCGCGGGGCCAACTCCTGTACCGTCCGGCCGCGCCGCCGTTCGAGCTTCTCGATGCCGCATTGTTCGCCGAGGCCGACAAGCTGGAGTTTCAGACATCGGATTTGAAAACGGCGCGCGCCGCATTGTCCGCTCTGACCATGCACCAGGATGGGCTGGTCCGGGCCGAAGCGCTTCTGCGATTGGCCGGAGTACAGAGCAAGAGCGGTCAGAAATCGGAAGCCCTCAATACCTACGCGAAGCTTGCCAACGAAAACCGAATGAGCCAATTGGAAGCGCCGTACGCGTTATTGAGCCGCTTCGCCCGCTGCGAACTGCCGGCCGCATCGCACCAAGAGGCGGCGGCAAAGCAGGAAGCGTCCCTGTTGGTTGGCAGCCTGGAGTCGGGTGAATGGCCGATCGGCAAGGAATCCTTTGCATGGTACGACTCCAGGACGCGAAAGCTCGCGGGGCAGTCTGCGGAATCGCGCGCGCCGGAGATCAAGCTGGCCGTAGCTGAAGCGGTCGAAGCAGCCTGGGACGAGTGGCAGCATTTCCAAGGTAGCGGCTCGCGTTCACTGACGCAGCACCGGCATCGTTCCGCACCCTCGCCTGTTCTGACCATTGTGAATGCCAATCCGGAACGGATGGTGTCGTTGATCTATGCCGGGGAAGCCTTGCGCCATTTAATTGGCGAAGGAACGGATATCCACGCATCGGTAACCGACGAACATGGTCAGCCCCTTTTTGGGGGGACAGTCGAACCCACCGCGGCACAGGTCCGGCGCAGTTTATCCGCGGCCGACCTTCCGTGGCAGCTCAACGTGACGGCTTTGTCGACAGACACCGGCATCGCGTTCCTGGCCGAGCGCCGGAATTACCTCATCGCCGCTCTTGCTGCGATTGTCTTGCTGGCCGGGCTGGCGTGTTATGCCATGGCTCGAGGCGTCCTTCGCGAAGCGGCGGCAGGACAGCTTCAGTCCGATTTTGTCTCCGCCGTGTCGCACGAGTTCCGAAGCCCGTTGACCACGCTCCGGCAACTCACCGAATTGCTTGCGGAGGGACGCATTCACGAAGAGAGCCGGCAGCGGCGCTACTTCAGCGTGCTGCAGCAGGAGACATCGCGATTGCATCAGCTCGTCGAAAACCTGATCGATTTCGGACGCATGGATGCCGGCCACGGCCAGTACAAGTTCGAACTTCTCGATTTCTCGGGACTCGTGCAAGAGGGCATCGAGGAATATCAACGGCAGGCCGGCGCCAATGGACACAATATCGAGATCCATTGCGATCACAGCCGGCTCCTCATCGACGCCGATCGCGAAGCGCTCCGGCGCGTCGTGCGCAACTTGCTGGAGAATGCCGTGAAGTATTCGCCGGAGGCGAAGACCGTCTGGGTGGAAACGGGTTGCGAGCGTCACGCCGCCATCCTCCGCGTCCGCGATGAAGGCATCGGAATTCCGCCGGAAGAGAAATCCCGCATCTTCGAAAAGTTCGTGCGGGGCGAGGCGGCAAAGAAAGCATGCATCCCCGGTACGGGCATCGGGCTGGCGATGGTCAAAGAGATCGTGACTGTTCATCACGGCGAGCTGGATTTGTCCAGCGAAGTGGGACATGGGAGCACATTCAGCGTACGGCTCCCGTTGAGCAACACCGTTCCGGAGAGTTCGTCATGACGAGAATTCTGGTGGTCGAAGACGAGCCGGGAATCGCCCTCGGTCTCGAAGACGACTTGCGGCTGGAGGGCTGGGATGTTGAGGTCGCGCCCGACGGTGTCCTTGGAGCGAAGCGCGCCCGCGAACAGCAGTTCGATCTCATTCTGTTGGATGTCATGCTTCCCGGCAAGGATGGCTTCGACGTCTGCCGGGAATTGAGGCGAGCCGGCTTGCGCATTCCCATCATCATGCTGACCGCGAAAGCGCAGGAGGCGGAGAAGATTCTCGGCCTCGATATCGGCGCCGACGATTACGTGACGAAGCCGTTCAGCCCGAAAGAGCTTCGCGCGCGCATTCGCGCCGCTTTACGAAGAACCACAGAAAGCGCGAAGCCGGATGTTTACCGCTTCGGCGACGTGGAGGTCGATAACGCGCGTTGCGAGGTGCGGCGCGCCGGAAGCGTCGTGGACGTCACGGCCACCGAGTTCAAAGTGCTGTCGGCTTTCATACGCAATCGCGGCCGCGTGCTGAACCGGGAGAAGCTGTTGAACGAAGCGTGGGGCCAGGACACGTTTCTCACCGACCGCGTCGTCGATAATCACATTGTCGCCCTCCGACGGAAAATCGAGCCGGATCCCGCGCAGCCGAGGTATCTCATCAGCGTCCGCGGCGTGGGATACCGGTTCGATGGCTGAACTTTTACCAAACGCTGACAGAACGCACGAATGACCCGTACATTGAGGTCCTAGTACTACTGTGTTATAAAATGTCTTGAATCGTTTGGCGTTCGATGCGACACTGCCGCGCATGAGAGCCAAACAAGCGCCAGGCACTCAGGAAGACCGCTTTGCGGCCTATATGAATGG